>BNJU01003717.1_pt1 | contig 58957 bp, 51 predicted proteins | sample 8539281 | NCBI WGS metagenome assembly BNJU01 (sample SAMD00202456, study PRJDB9452) | human saliva metagenome | isolation source: human saliva | place: Japan
ACGCTGTCTCAAAGCGCCTCAACGCGTTCGGGACCTGCGGGAACGCGGACGGTTCCGGCCCTCCAGTCCCGCAGGGTTGTGCTCATCGTCGTCCCGGAGCCGTGGCGAGTGGCCGACATCCGTACCGTGGAGTGAGCTACCTGCCGGACGCGGAATGGGGTGGATGCGGCCCCCGCGGTGCTCAGTAGGGCTCGGTCAGGACCGACGTGTAGCCCTCGCGGTCGAGCACGTCTCGTGCTTCTGCCACCATCGCCGCTGAACCGCACAGGTAGACGTCCGTGCACTCGGGGTCGAGCTGGAGGTCGTGAGCGAGTGCGGTGAGGGCCTGGGTGACTCGTCCGTGGAATGCGTCCGGAGCCTCCTGGCGGCTCAGGCAGCGCACGACGGTTCCCGGCATCGGAGAGCCGATCCTGGTGGTCAGGTCCTCCTCCTGGTAGCGGCACCCGAAGAGCAGAATGTCGCGCTCCAGGCCGGCAGCCTGACCGAACATGGCCAGCATGGGCGCGATACCCGTGCCAGTGGCGATGAACAGACGGCGCCTGCCCGAGTCGACGAGCCCGAAGCCTCCCAGGGGCAGCTCCACCACTGTCTGCGCGCCCGTGTCCGCGTTCTCAATGAACCGGGATCCCCGACCGCCTGTCCGGGTGGAGATGAGCAGACGAAGACGATCCTCCTCCAGCCCCGCGATCGAGTAGTCACGCCATGCGTCATCGCCCACGTGCAGACGGGCGAACTGCCCCGGCGCCCACGAGCCGATACTGCCGTCCAACTGCAGCTCCGCCTCCCACACGCTGGGAGTCAGACGCCGTTTGGCGACCAGGGTGGCGAGGTGCTTACCCTCGGGTAGCGCGTGCTCCGCGCGAGACTCAGGAGCCTCGGGCCTCTCGCGCAGGGCGGAGGCGATGGTGGGATACCCGCGAGGCCCAAGGACCTGGCACGCGGCTGCGACTCCGCCCATCATGGCTCCCATGATGCCTGCGCTCCCGGCATCCTGGCCGGAGAGGAACAGGCCCGAAACGGCTGTGCGTGGCCCCAGAGGCCGAGACCGGAACCTCAGCGGAGTGGCCGGAGGTCCGTAGAAGGCCCCGGCGGGATGAGCGGTGTAGTGCTCGTAGGTCAAAGGAGTGGAGGTCTCCACGTAGTCCACGAGCTCGGTCAGCCCCGGAGCCGCGCTCTCAGCCAGCTCCAGCATGCCTCGGGCGATGCGCTCCTTGAGAACGGAGTACTCGGGGCCGCGGTTTTCTCGGGGCTGCTCGGCCCACTGCCGGAAGGCCCGCGCGTCACAGAAGGAGATGAGCTCGGCGGTATGCGGGGACTCGCCTGACTTCAGGGAGGGAAAGGAGACGAACACGTCATGCGGGTGTCCCTCGAGCAGCGAATCGCTGCAGCGTTGTGCACCCTCGTGATCGAGGTCCCGGTTGATCCAGATGTTGCCGCCATCGATGCCGATGCTGCGCGGGTCGTCACGCAGGCGCAGGAACACGGTGACCGCGGACGTGCCCGTACCCAGGTGCTCCAGCGTGCGGCGCGCGGGCCCGGTGCGCCGCCCGATCTCACCGAATGTGGGCAGCAGGCGGTTGAAGGTGTTGGAGGCACCGATGGCGGAGACGATGACCGGGGCGCGGTAGACGCGTTCGCGGACCTGGGCGCCTCGGTGGTCCATGACGCGGACCCCGACCGCCGTCCCGTTCTCGGTGAGGATCTCGGTGACCTCCTGCCCGACGCGGACAGCGCCTCCGGCCTGCTCAATGCCCTTCTCAAAGGTGCGGGCGATCCGCGCGCTCCCACCGCGGGGGAACCAGGCGCCCTCGAGGTAGTGGGAGACGATCAGCGCGTGCACGGCAAAGGCCGATCGGGACGGCGGCAGGCCGTAGTCCCCCCACTGACTGGCCAGGACGGCCTTGAGCCTGGGGGAGCGGAAGTGGGCATCCAGATACGCCTTCGTCGTCTGAGTGGCTCGACGGCCTCCCAGGCGCTGGGCTGCCCTGAGCAGCGAGGCCGCAGGCCGGGGGACCATCCCCTGGATGAAGCCCAGCGTCACCCACCGTGTCACCCGGCGAACATCCTGGAAGTAGCGGTGAATGGCTCTGGCCTCCTGCGGGAATGCGTCAACCAGGTCGCGCTCGTACCGAAGCGGATCGCTGCTGACACGCAGCTCCACGCCCGGGTAGACGAACCTGTCGTAGGAGTCGGGCATGCGGTTCCACTCCAGCTCGCCACCGGAGAGGTAGTCGAAGTAGGCGCGGCCCTGGCTTCCGGGACCGAGCTGACCGATGTAGTGCACCCCCACGTCCCAGGAGGCGCCGTCACGCCGGAAGGTGTGCGTCAGTCCGCCCGGTTCCGTATGCCGCTCCAGGACCAGAACTCGCTTGCCGCTGGCCCGCGCCAGCAGGCCGGCAGTCGTCAGGCCTCCAATACCCGAACCGATCACGATGACGTCGTAGGACATCCTTGACCCCTCCAATGACTAGACAGTGTCAAGTCAGCATAGCAGTCAACTGGACACTGTCTAGTAGTTCGGTTCTAGACTCCTCCCATGACCTCTGAAACGACAGGCGCCTCAGGGCGCCGCGGCGGCCGAGACCTGCGCTCCGAGCTGCTGCGAACCAGCAGGGAGCTCCTCGACGAATCCGGCCCCAGTGCCTTGAGCATGCGGGAGGTCGCGCGTCGCGCCGGCTGCACGCACCAGGCGCCTTACCACTACTTCACCAACCGCGAGGCCATCCTGGCGGCCTTGGTGTGTGAGGGCTTCGATGAGCTCGCGGACAGGCTCGCTGTGGCGCACGAGGGACTTGGGGGTGTGGATCTGCATGCGGTCCTGGTGGCCTCGGGGAACGCCTACGTTGAGTTTGCGCTACGTCACCCCGGAGTGTTCCGGGTGATGTTCCGACCCGACGTCTGCGATCCCGAGCGCTTCCCGGAGGTGGTGGAGGCCGGTGAGCGTGCGCGTCATGAGCTGGCCCGTCTGGCGAAGGCCGTGATGGGCGATGGTGCTCAGCTCGAGGCGGAGGTGCTGATCTGGTCCGGAGTGCACGGCCTGGCATCACTGCTCCTCGACGGCCCCTTGGCGGGCGAGTTCAGCTCCATAGAGGATCGCATCGACTTCGCTCGCGGCGTCGTCGGTCTTGCTGGGGTGCCCGAGGTTGGCAGGGGCTGAGGGGGCGGAATCGGCATAGCGGCTGGTGGGTGACGGAAGTGGAAAGGTGTTCGGTCTCCTGACTGAATGTCCTTGTCGGAGATGAGTAGCAACATGGGTTGACAAAGTAGTTTCGTCAACCTAGGTTGCTCGTATGGATGCGCTCACCGCAGCCACCGAGGCTGCTAACACCACTCGCCCCGAGGACGGGCTACGAGCCGTGGCGGCTCTGCGACGACTGACGGACAGCCTTGAGCTTGCGCAGGTCGAGGCCGCTCTACGTGCGGGCATGGGTTGGAGCGAGATCGCCTCCTGTCTTGGAGTCTCTCGTCAGGCAGTCCACAAGAAGTACGCCAAGCGAGTTCAGCCCGGTCTGGCCCCGACCCGAAGGAGATGACGATGCCCGCCGTTGACCACTACCTGACCTGGCTCAGCGCCATGCACGCGGAAGCCGCACGCCTTCGCCACCGGGAGGTCGAGCCGGAGCACATGCTCCTCGGTCTCCTCGCCCAAGGCGGGACGGCTGCAGCCGTCTTGGCGGCCCGGGGCGTGACTCTCACGCGAGCGCGTGCCGCCATTAAGGAGATGGCTGATACGGACTTTGCTCGCGTGGGCATCAGCCTTCCCGACGCCCTCAGACCTGAGCCGATCTCAGCCGAAGAGCTGACCGCGGAGGCGGGAGGAGATCCCCTTTCGGACACTGCCGCCGAGTTCATTGACAACAAGGGGACTTCGTTCAACTCCAGCGCTCAGGCTCTGCAAGCCCTCATCTCCTCATCCACCGTCTCGCTCCAGTCGCCGGTCTTCAGGCTTCTTGCTCACTGCGGAGTTGATGTCGACTGCCTGCGCACCGAGCTCAGTGAGGTAGCGGCCGACAAGGAACCGGCTCGGGGACGCTACCGGATGACTGATGAGTACCGTGGGTACGGCCTGGACCGGGAGCTGAGCCAGGAACGCTTCATCTCCGCCTCGGTGGCTCAGCTGGCCGCACTACTGAGGGACCCGGATCGGCTCACGTGGTGGGCCCTGCCTCGACAGCAGCTGGTTGAGGTTCTTTCCGACGGCGCCGTGCAGAGGGTGGAGGGGCGACGTCGGACCCTCTTCCTGAGGTGGCGGCTGGAGACGGCCGTGGACACGAGGGTTACCTGGTCGTGCACCGTCGTCTCAGGGCGTCGCGACGGTGAGGTGGCCTTCGTGAAGGATCTGCACCTGATCGAGGCGCTAGGTGGCACTCGTGTCCGTCTGGTTCTGGCGCATCGCACATGGGGGCGGCTGGGGGAGCTGGTCTACCCGATCGTCTGGCGCTGGACTCGTCTGGGGCTGGAGAACACGCTCACCGGTATCGCACGGGCTGCAGCGGAGGACTCCTGAGCCGAGCCGCGAGCCCGGGAACTGGCCGTGGGTTGTCGTATGCCCGAGTACAGGACCCGATAGCCCGGGTACAACGAACGGGGCCCCGCACCGTGATGGTGCGGGGCCCCGTTGTTGACGGCCTAGCGGGCCGAGCGCAGGCTCACAGACCCAGCTCGCCGCCGAAGTCGCCCTCCTCAAGGCGCTTCTTGACCGTCATGAGGTAGCGGGCCGCGTCCGCGCCGTCCACCAGTCGGTGGTCGTAGGACAGGGCCAGGTAGCACACCGAGCGGATGGCGATGACCTCGCCGCCGTCGGCATCCTTGATGACGCGCGGCTGGCGCTGGATGGCGCCCAGCCCCAGGATCGCGACCTCCGGCTGGTTGATGATCGGGGTGTCGAACAGGGCACCGCCGCTGCCGGTGTTGGTGATCGTGAAGGTCGAGCCGCTGAGCTCATCGGGGTTGACCTTGTTGTCCCGGGTGCGGGCGGCCAGGTCGTTGATGCGCTTGGCCAGCCCGGGGATGTTGAGGTCGCCGGCGTTCTTGACCACCGGCACGAGCAGGCCGCGCGGCGTGTCCACCGCGATGCCGACGTGCTCGACATCGTGGTAGGTGACGTTCTTGCCCTCGATGGAGGCGTTGATCTTCGGATGGGCCTTGAGGGCCTCCGTGGCCGCCTGGACGAAGAAGGGCAGGAAGGTGAGCTTGGTGCCGTTCTTGGCCAGGAAGTCGTTCTTCGCGCGGGCCCGCAGCGCGGCCACACGAGTCACATCCACCTCGACGACGGTGGTCAGCTGGGCGGAGGTCTGCAGGGAGTCGATCATGCGATCGGCGATGACCTGACGCAGTCGGCTCATCTTCTCCGTGCGGCCGCGCAGGGTGGTGTCCACCTCGGGCTTGGCCGAGGCCGGCTTGGCCGCGGCGGCAGGCGCCGACGCCTCAGCAGCCGGAGCCTGGGCGGCTGCCGCAGCGCGGGCCTCCTCAGCGGCCTTGGCAGCAGCCTCCACGTCCTGCTTGCGGATGCGTCCGCCCACACCAGTACCGGTGACGCTGGACAGGTCCACACCCTTGTCCTTGGCGAGCTTGCGCACGATCGGCGTGACGTAGGAACCCGAGGCTCCAGAGCTCACCGGGGCGGCGGCTGCAGGCGCCGCGGTTGCAGCGGGAGCGGGGGTCGGCGCCTCAGCGGCCGGGGCGGGAGCCGGTGCCGGGGCTCAGGGTGCGGCCTGCGGCGCGGGCGCTGCGGGGCCGGGGCGGAGCCCGCCTCGGAGGGGTCGCCGATGATGGCCAGGACGGTGCCGACCTCGACGGTCTCGTCCTCGGGGACGCGGATCTCCAGCAGGACGCCGGATGCGGGGAGGGGACCTCGGTGTCGACCTTGTCGGTGGCGACCTCCAGCAGGGGCTCGTCGGCCTCGACGGTGTCTCCCACGGCCTTGAGCCAGGAGGAGACCGTCCCTCGGTGACGGACTCACCCAGGGCCGGCATCGTCACCTCAGTGCCCTCGGCCGAGCCGCCGGCCTGCGGGGCGGCGGGTGCCGGGGCCTCAGCGGCCGGGGCCGGGGCGGGAGCCGGGGGCTCAGGGTGCGGCCTGCGGCGCGGGGGGCGGCCGGGTGCCGGGGCGGAGCCCGCCTCGGAGGGGTCGCCGATGATGGCCAGGACGGTGCCGACCTCGACGGTCTCGTCCTCGGGGACGCGGATCTCCAGCAGGACGCCGGATGCGGGGAGGGACCTCGGTGTCGACCTTGTCGGTGGCGACCTCCAGCAGGGGCTCGTCGGCCTCGACGGTGTCTCCCACGGCCTTGAGCCAGGAGGAGACCGTCCCCTCGGTGACGGACTCACCCAGAGCGGGCATCTTCACGGACTCTGACATTGCTGTCTTCCTTACTCTCGTCTAGCTGGATCAGCCGTGGTTGTGCAGCGGCTTGCCGGCGAGGGCCATGGCGGCCTCGCCGAGGGTCTCGTTCTGGGTGGGGTGGGCGTGGACCAGGGCGGCGACGTCGTCGGCGTCGGCCTCCCAGGACACCATGAGCTGGCCCTCACCCACCTGCTCGCCCATGCGGGCGCCGATGGCGTGGAAGCCCAGGATCGGGCCGTCCTTGAGGGAGACGAGCTTGACGAAGCCCTGCGTCCCCAGGATCTGGCTCTTGGCGTTGCCGGCCACGTTGAACTCGGCGGAGGTGATGTTCTCCTTGCCGTGGATCTCGGCGGCCTTGGCCTCCGACAGCCCCACCGAGGCGATCTCGGGCTCGCAGAAGGTCACCTTGGGGACCAGGACGTCGTCGACCGGGGTCGGGTCCAGGCCCGCGATCTTCTCCGCCACGACGATGCCCTGGGCGAAGCCGCGGTGGGCGAGCTGGACGCCGGGGACGATGTCACCCACGGCCCACACGCCCGGGACGTTGGTGCGGCCGTACTCGTCGGCCAGGACGAAGCCGCGGTCCATGGCGACCCCGACCTCCTCGTAGCCGAGGTTGGCGGTCGCCGGTCCGCGGCCCACGGCGATGAGGAGGACCTCGGCCTCGTGGGTCTTGCCATCCTGGGTGCGCACGGTCACCCCGCCGTCGTGGCGCTCGACCGACTCGAACATCGTGTTGGTGCGGAAGGTGATCTTGCGCTTGCGGAAGGCGCGCTCGAGCTGCTTGGAGATCGCCTCGTCCTCGTTGGGCACCAGGTGGGGCAGTCCCTCGATGATGGTGACCTGGCTGCCCATGGAGGCCCAGGCCGAGGCGAACTCCACCCCGATGACGCCGCCGCCCAGGATCACTGCCGAGGCGGGGACGTGGTCCATCTCCAGGGCCTCCTCGGAGGTGATGACGCCTCCGGAGATCTCCTGGCCGATGGTCTTGGAGTAGGAGCCGGAGGCAAGGACCACGTTGCGGCCGGTGATGCGACGGCCGTCAACCTCGACGGCGTCGGCGGCCACCAAAGCGTCCCCACCCCTGGATCAGGTCGATGCCCCGCGAGGACACCAGGCCCTCCAGGCCCTTGTGCATCCGCGAGACGATGCTGTTCTTGTACTTCTGGACGCCAGGCATGTCCACGCCCTCGAAGGCGGCCTTGATGCCCACCGTGGCGGCCTCGCGCACGGCATCAGCGGTCTCGGCGGCGTGCAGCAGGGCCTTGGTGGGCACGCAGCCGCGGTGGAGGCAGGTGCCCCCCAGCTTGTCCGCCTCGATCAGGGCGACCTTGAGGCCCAGTTGGGCGCCACGCAGGGCGGCGGCGTAGCCCCCTGATCCCGCGCCCAGAATGACCATGTCGTAGACGGTCTCTGTCACGAACTCACTCCTTGTTGGTTGGTCACGTCGCCCACGGAGGGCGGCTCGGCACGGGGCCATTGTTCCACCTGAAGAGGGAGTGCAGGAGCCACGGGGGTTGCTGTTTAGGGACCAGAGTCCTGAAAACGGGGTGAGACGCATCACCGTTCATGGGTGGTTCCGGCAACGAGCCGTGCCGGGGCGCTCGTATGAGGCCCCGGCACGGCTCGTCGTCAACTCACCTCCGCTGGACGCAGGGCTCAGGAAAGGATGCTGACCTCGGCGGACAGCGAACGGAGCAGCTCCACCAGGGTGGAGACCCCCATACCCGTCCCGCCGGTCGGAGTCAGGCCCCAGGGAGAGGAGTCGTTGTAGGCGGGACCGGCGATGTCGAGGTGGGCCCACGGCCGGCGCCCGACGAACTCGCGCAGGAACAGCCCGGCCGAGAGCATCCCGCCGGCACGCGAGCCGACCTTGGTGTTGCGCAGGTCGGCGAAGGGCGAGTCCAGGGTGGCGCGCAGGTGCGCCGGCAGCGGCATCGGCCAGAAGGACTCCCCGGCCCGCTGCGCCGCGGCGACGACCTCCTCGCGAAGGTCCGGTGTCCCCATGACGGCGGCCACGTGGTCGCCCAGGGCCACGATCTGCGCCCCGGTGAGGGTGGCCACGTCCAGGACGGCATCGGGCTCCTCCGTGACGGCCCGTGCCAGGGCGTCGGCCATGACCAGGCGCCCCTCGGCGTCGGTGTTGGTCACCTCCACGGTGGTGCCGTCGAACATCGTGATGACGTCGCTGGGGCGCTGGGCGTCGGCGCCGGGCATGTTCTCGGCCAGCGCCAGCCACGCGGTGACGCGGATGGGAAGCGCCAGGCGCGCGGCCGTGACGATGGCGCCCAGCACGGTGGCGGCCCCCGCCATGTCGGACTTCATCTCCGGCATGGAGGAGGCCGGCTTTGAGGGACAGACCACCGGAGTCGAAGGTGATGCCCTTGCCGATGAGGGCTACGTGCTTGGTGCGGACGGCTGCTCCGTCGCCCTCGGCCTGTGAGCCCGCCTGCCCGCCGGAGGCCTTGGCTGCGTGCTCCGGCGACCACTCCAGACGGACCAGGCGCGCCGGGTGCACCGAGCCCTGAGCCACGCCGAGGATCCCCCCGAAGCCCTGCTCGACCAGCGCGGGGGCGTCCCAGATTTCAACGCGGATGCCGGCCTCCTGCCCGGCTGCGCGGGCCCTCTCGGCGAAGACCTCCGGAGTCAGCCGGTTCGGAGGCTCGTTGACCAGATCCCGGGTCAGTGCCGTGGCCTGGGCCAGCGCCAGGGCTCCCGCCAGCGCCTCCTGCCCCTCGGGGGTGTCGGCCAGGGAAGGAGACGATGGAGATGCTCGTGAGCGGCGAGGTCCGCGTCGAGGTCTTCTCCTGCCCGGGGCGGTCCTCATTCTTCGTCGCGTTCCAGGAGTAGGCGCCCAGAGCGGCTCCGTGTGCGACGGCGGCGAGCTGCTCCTCGCAGAGGGCGGGCAGTGCCAGGACGGCGGAGTCGGTCCCGGCCAGTGCTCGGGTGGCGCGTCCGGCGGCTCGACGCAGGAGGCCGGTCTGGTCATAGCCCAGCGCGGCCTCGTCGTCGGTGGTCATGGCGAGCGGGTCGGTGTCGGCCCAGCCCGTTCCGACGCCGACCACGAGGATCGTCGCCGGCCCCCGGTAGCCCTGGGTGGTCACCGCCGAGGAGGGCAGGCGCACCACCGAGTCCTGGGCGCCTGAGAAACCCAGAGCCGGTAGCAGAGTCACCAGAGCGTTGACGTCCAGGCCCTCCAGGGCGGTGCTCGAGGGTGGCTCGAGGCCCTCCAGGAGAATCTCGGGGGCCTTGGCCCCGTCCCGGCCCGGCGCTGCGGCCAGGACGAGCACCTCGGCCTCGGTGCTGGAGGCGTCCTCAGGCTCGAGGCCGCAAGCCTCGTCGGATCCGCTGCCCGTGGCACTGCCGGTGTCGCCCTCCCGAGCCTGGGAGGCCTCGTCGTCGGAGTCCTGCTTCAGGTCCTGCCCGGTGACGTCGGTCCCTGCCGAACCGGCCCCGTCCCCGGCTTCGGGAGCCTCGGAGCTCTCGGTTTCCTCAACCGTGTCAACCTCGGCCTGACTGCTGAGGTCGGTATCCTTGCGGTCATCCTCCACCGAGGCGCGTGCGTTCAGGGATTTGGTCAACTTAATGGTGCTCACGTTGTGAATAGTAACGTTCTGGCATTGGTTGGAGGTTGAACCGGTGCTGCGCGTGCCGAAGGTCATCACATGGAAAGGTCGTTCCTCATGGACGAGCGCTCATCGGTACGTCCGGTTCAAGACACCCGTCGTCCCGCATACGGGTGGGGGCGGATTCTGGTCGGTGTCTTCGCCGTCTTCGGGGCGATCCTTCTCATCCCCTCTCTGACCACGCTGCTGAGAAGCCCCGACGAGGAGCCCGCGGTGTGGTCCCTCAACCTCCTGGGGGGCGGTCTGTACATCCTGCTGGCCGTCTGCGTGGCCCACAACGGGCGCCGGATGCGCAACATCGGTTGGATGTGCCTGGGGGCACTGGCCACCATGGCGGTGCTCATCGGCATCCTCACCCTGCCCGCCTCCTCTCCTGCCGAGCTCAGCGACTTGGTGTGGGCGCACTGGGGCCGGTCCCGGTGGTACCTGCCTGCGATCCTCCCGGTGGTCGCCGCTGCGTGGATGTGGATGTCCGACCCCCGGCGCATCGTGGCCAACGCCGAGCGCATCACCGAGCTGTCCGACACCCTCACCGAGAGCATCACCGAGAAGGCCCGGGCGGTCCAGGAGGGCCGGACTCACAAGACTCTGCGCAGTGGCCGGGACCGGTGAGGCGCGCCCTGAACGGCTCCTGAGCGCATCGAGCCCCGGTGGGCTCTCACCGGCGTCGGGAACGGCGCGAGCTGCGCTGGCTGATACGGCTGATGCGGCTGATCCTTCCGATTCTGCGCGGAGGAACAGGGCGGGAGTGCCACTTGTCCTGAAGCCGTGAGCCCCAGGAGGTGTAGGCGGCGGCAGCGGCGCGGGCCTGGGCCTGGACCTCGTAGACCCGTTCAACGACGATCCTCTGGGACACCCAGCCCACCAGCTCCTCCGCGCCGGAGCCTTTCGGTGCGGGCGACTACTGGAAGCCCTTCCAGGCGCGTATCGGTCAGGGCCTGAAGCACGTCGGTCGCCTCGTCCTCGCAGTGCAGACGGTCACGGACCAGCGACAGGTCCGCCACTGTTGCCGGCCGCGCAGAGGCGTCGTCGGACTGCTCGCTCAGGAGCGCTCCGGCGAGCTGGGCGGCCGTCACGCAGCCAAGCAGCTCGTCTGCTCCGTTCTGTCCGGCAACGACCACGGGCAGGGCTGAGAGACCACGCCGGCTCATCACAAAGGCGGCCTGGTTGAGCGGCGCCGTGGACTGGATCGTGGCGGGCGGGTCCCCCATGAGCCGCCTGGCGCGGGTTCGCCCCAGGAGCGTGGTGGACATCGGATCCTCGACATCCTCTCCGCGACGACGCAGCTCCTCGGTGAACAACGTGCCGCGCGAGAGGAACCTACTGATGAAGGTGGCCAGTACCGTGGCCAGCATGAGGGGCACCAGGAGCGCGTGCTGCCCGGTCATCTCGATGATGAGCAGGACCGCCGTCATCGGGGCGCGAGCCGCACCGGCAAAGACCGCGCCCATGCCGATGACCCCGAAGACCCCGGCGGCAGGCGCGTAACTGGGAGCCACGAGTGTGCCAAAGGCAGCGCCGAGCGTCCCGCCGATGAACAGGGACGGGGCGAACACCCCGCCGACGAAACCCATCCCCAGGGTCAAGGAGGTCGCCAGCATCTTGGCCACACACAGCACCAGCAGCAGCGTCAGGGCGTAGCGTCCCGCCAGCGCCCGGTTGAGAGCGGCTGATGACTCGCCGTACATCTCGGGCAGAACCAGCACGGTTGCGCCGACCGCCAGCCCGCCAATGCCCGGGCGTGCCCAGATCGGTACACCCAACCGCTGCCAGACGCGGGTCAGGGCGTCGAGGATGACGAAGCGAAGACGCATGAAGCCGATACCGACGCCTCCGCCCACGACGCCCAGCAGCGCGACCCAGCCCAGCTGGGCGTCACCGGACAGGTCCAGGTAGGGCAGTGACAGCGACAGCGTCGTTCCCAGCAGGTGGTGCGACAGGACGGTCGAGGACACGCAGGCCAGGACGATGACGATGAAGGCGTCGGCACTGAAGCCCATGAGGATGACCTCCAGGGCGAAGAAGGCCCCCGCCAGTGGTGCGTTGAAGGCGGAGGCGATGCCGGCGGCCGTTCCGGCGGCTGCCAGATGACGGATCGAGGACCGGCGCAGCCGCAGCCCCCGTCCGATGATGCTCGCCGTCGACGCGCCCAGCTCTGCTATCGGCCCCTCCGGGCCGACTGAGCCCCCGCCACCGATCGTCAGCGCGGCCGACGTCGTCGCGGCCAGAGCCGGCAGGGGCGCCATGGTGCCGTCGCCGTGACGAGTCGACCAGATGACGCCGGCCACCCCGTGACCCGTGGGTGTCCGGCCCAGCCGGGACATCAACGGTCCTGTCAGCAGACCGGAGAGCACCGGGGCGACCAGGACGAACCACACCCCCAACGGCGCCAGGAGCCCGACTGAGGGCCCCATCGACAGGGTGTAGTCGTCGGCTCCGCTCAGGAGCTGGGACCAGGCGTCGATCCCCAGCCGGAACAGCACCGCACCCAGCCCCGAAGCGAGTCCTACCACCACCGCCAGGATGTAGAGGCCGAAGCGATGATGGCGGAAGAGGCTGCCTGTGCGCCGCGACAGGGGGGCAGACAGCCTCTTCCAGACGCGATCCATCAGTGCAGGTTCTCCACCTTGACCGTAAAGGTCTCCTCGTCCTGCCCCTCGGCCTCGGAGGAAGCGGCGCCGATCCTCCACACCTGGCGGTAGAAGCTCAGCTCGGCCTCGTAACGCCGCCGGATGTTCGCCGCCAGACGGAAGCCGTGGCCTTCGCCCTGGAAGACCTCGAGGGCCACTGGGGCGCCGGCCTCCTTGAGGGCCTGGTACATGGCGGTGGCCTGCTCTGCCGGGACGATCGGATCCTCTGAGCCTGGATGAGCAGCAGCGGGACGTTGATGTCCTCGATGTGGTTGATGGGGCTGCGCTCATCGAGCACCGGGTCGTCGATGTCCTGCGTGCCCATGAGCTGACCGATGTAGTGCGACTCGAACTTGTGGGTGGTGCGTACCAGCCTCTTGAGATCGGTCACGCCGAAGCAGGAGCTGGCCGCGGTGAACACGGAGGATCGGGTGATGGCCGACAGCACCGTGAAGCCCCCGGCCGAACCTCCGCGGATCGCGATACGGCGCGGGTCCACCAGCCCGGCGTCGACCAGGTGCTGGGCCCCGTTGACGCAGTCGTCGACGTCGTAGAGGCCCCATTTTCCCTCCAGGGCCTTGCGGTAGCCGGTCCCGTAACCCATGGAGCCGCGGTAGTTGACGTCCAGGTAGCCGAAGCCCCGGCTGGTCCAGTACTGGATGCGCAGGTCGTAGCCGGGGACCGCCGTGGCCGTCGGGCCGCCGTGGACGTTGACGATCAGCGGCGCCAGCTCGCCATCGGGGCCAGTGTGAGAGGCCGAGGTCGGCGGGTAGTAGAAGCCGTGGGCGGTGGCGCCGTCACTGGTGGGCCAGGAGACCGGCTCGGGGAAGGACACCCCGGTGCCCTCGGGCACGAACTCGCCCGAGCCGCGCAGCACCTTCACCGTGCCGTTCTTGACCTCCACGATGCTGGGCATCGACATCTCGTTGGAGGCCAGCATGACGACGCGACCCGGCGTTGGAGGCGACGTTGCCGATCGGCTGCCACCCCACGTTCCACTCCTCGAGCTCCCCGTTGGCGAGCTTGATGGTCCCCAGGTGCGAGACCGCATCGCGGGCCCAGGAGGTGATGATGTGCTCGGAGTCGAGCACGTCGAAGGAGTGCGGCCCCAGCTGCCAGGCCGGGGTGGTGAAGGTGGCCTCGGCCGGGTGCAGGGGGCGGGTGCGCAGCTTCTCCGACCAGCCGGTGCGGTTGGTGCCGCGTACCGGGAAGCCCTCAGTGCGGTAGAGGTTCCAGAAGCCCGAGGCGTTGGAGCCGTGCACCAGCTCGCACTCCTCGGTCCAGCGGGGCTCGGAGACCGAGTGCCCGTCGCCGCCGTCCACCAGCGTCTGCTCGCCAAGAGTCCCGTCCGGGCCGAGGTCCCCCACGTGCAGGCTGGCGTTGTCCCACGGCATCCCCGGGTGGTCCCAGGTGATCCAGGCCAGGTGCTCGCCGTCGGGGGACAGCGTCGGGGCGACCACGAAGTCCGTGCCCGACACCAGCGTGCGCACGCGGGAGTCATCGCGGGCGGCCGAGCCGTCCAGGGGAATGGCGACCAGGGTGTTCACGGCCTCGCCGCCGCCTCGGTGGTCCTCGCGGACGGCGTAGACCAGGCCCCGGCCCGTGTCGATCTCCAGGTCGCCGTGTCGCACGTCCCCGTAGATCGTGAGCGGGACCAGGCCCCGCATGCGGTGCGCCACGTCGTACCGGTAGAGGCGCCCGTCCCCGGCGTGCGAGACCACGATGATCCCGCTGTCGACGGCGTAGGCCCGCCCTCCGTACTCGTGCACCCGGGTGCGCACATCGACCAGCTCGTCGGCGGGTGTCAGCGGAAGCACCTCACCGATCTGGCCGTCGCCGTTGCGGCGGAGCAGTACGTTGCGGCCCGCCTGTGAGGCGCGCTGCTCCACCCAGTAGGTGTCTGCGCCGTCCACACGGACCTGGGAGAGCAGGACCGTCCGGGTCGTGATGGTGCCCGGGGTGATGGGCGAGGGCCAGGTACCGAAAGGGGCTGTGGTGCTCATGGTTCCTCCTGGAGGGCAGTCCTGAGGGGCGGTCGGGCGATCAGGAACGACGCCGCGGATCGGTGGGCGCGGACGGTTCGACGCCCAAGGCATACAGTACGTGCTCAGCCGTGACCCGCGTGACACGCGGCCGCACAGTGGTCGGGTCGGCTCTATGCTGAGCACCCTCGGTCGACTCAGGAGCGTCGCTCCGGGAAGCCTGGCGGTCCCCGGGCCCGGGAAGGAGACTCCTGGGAAGACCCCTTCGCCGCGTCAACGGCTACCCTGTCCCGAGTGCCGCTTCAGCGACCCGCCGCGGCTCGCTCTTGAGCGACACGAACGACTCGTCACCACCTTCGACAAGGAGGCGCACCGTGCCAGCAGCTGCTGAGCGCCCGGCAGGGCCCGCCGGACAGACCGGCAAGGCGCTCCTGCCCTGCGTGCGCAAGCCCGCCGACCTCGATCGGCTCACCAGCGAGCAGCTGGTGACGCTCGCCTCGGAGATCCGCCAGCATCTTGTCGCCTCAGTGGCGCGCACCGGCGGCCACCTCGGCCCCAACCTCGGGGTCGTCGAGCTGACGATCGCGCTGCACCGCACCTTCCGCTCCCCGCGGGACACCATCGTGTTCGATACCGGGCACCAGGCCTACGTCCACAAGCTGCTCACCGGTCGTCAGGACTTCACTCATCTGCGCGAGCGCGGCGGCCTGTCCGGATACCCCTCACGGGCCGAGTCCGTCCACGACGTCGTGGAGAACTCCCACGCCTCCACCTCCCTGTCCTGGGCCGACGGCATCGCCCGGGCCAACCACCTGCAGGGCCATGACGAGCGCCACGTCGTCGCCGTCATCGGGGACGGGCGCCATGACCGGGGGAATGGCCTGGGAGGCCCTGGACAACATCGCCGACTCCTCGGACCGCCACCTGGTCATCGTCGTCAACGACAACGGCCGCTCCTATGCCCCCACCATCGGGGGACTGGCCCACCACCTCGACGCACTGCGCACCAATCCCGGCTACGAGCGTGTCCTGTCCGGGGTCAAGCGGACGCTCCTGTCGCAGGGCGCCCCCGGCCGGGCCGCCTTCGACGCCCTGCACGGACTCAAACGGGGGCTCAAGGACGTCCTGGTTCCCTCGGCCTTCTTCGAGGACCTGGGGATCAAGTACACCGGACCGGTCGACGGCCACGACATCACGGCCGTCGAGTTCGCCCTCACTCGCGCCCGCGAGTATGCCGAGCCGGTCATCGTCCACGTCATCACCGAGAAGGGACGGGGCTACACCCCGGCCGAGGAACACGTCCCTGACCGCTTCCACGCGGTGGGCCAGATTCATCCCGAGACCGGCTTGCCGGTGGTGGCCGAGCGCTTCGGCTGGACCGCCGTCTTCGCCGAGGAGATCGTCTCCCTGGCCCGCGGAGATGAACGGATCGTCGGGGTCACCGCCGCCATGCAGGCCCCGGTGGGCCTCCAGCCCCTGGCCGATGAGATGCCGACGCGGGTCATCGACGTCGGCATCGCCGAGCAGCACGCGCTGACCTTCTCCGCCGGCCTCGCCTTCGCCGGCATGCACCCGGTGGTCGCCCTCTACGCGACCTTCCTCAACCGCGCCTTCGACCAGGTGCTCATGGATGTCGCCCTGCACCGGGCCGGAGTGACGATCGTCCTGGACCGGGCCGGAATCACGGGAACTGACGGGGCCAGCCACAACGGCATGTGGGACATGGCGCTGTTGGCGCACGTTCCTGGTCTGCGCCTGGCGGCCCCCCGCGACGAGGCGACGCTGCGCGAGAGCCTGCGCACAGCCGTGAGCACTGACGATGCCCCCACCGTCGTGCGCTACCCCAAGGGCGCGCTGCCCGAGCCCCTGACCGCGTTGCGACGCCTCGGTCCGGAGTCGGAGGAACCGGGGCGTGGCGGAGATCCGGCGCACCAGGACACGCCGTCCCGTGAGTGCCTTCGACGTCGTCGATGTCCTGCTCGAGAACCGCCCGCCGGCCGGTGGCGCGCGGATCCTGCTGGTGGGGGTGGGTGCCATGGCCACCCAGGCCTACGAGGCCGGCAGGCTCCTTGAGCAGGAGGGGCACGCCGTCACCGTGGTGCACCCGCACTGGGTGATTCCTGCCCCGGCTCCTCTCGTGACGGCCGCAGCCGACGTCGATGTCGTCGTCGTGGTCGAGGACGGTCTGGTCGACGGCGGTATCGGTTCCCAGCTGCGTGACGCGGTCGAGGAGTACCAGGCCGCCCACAGCGCTACCGGGGACTCGCCGGTCTTCCGCCGCATCGGCGTTCCGCGCCAGTTCGTCGACACGGCCACCCGCGCTCAGCTGATGGAGGACTTCGGCATGCGAGCGGCTGATATCGCCCAGACGGCCCGCAGGGCGGCCGACGGCGTCGCAGGCGCCCGCGCCGACCAGGACCTTAGGGCCGAGTAGGGCACGAGTAGGGCAATGGAGGCGGCGCCTCGGCTCCGGCTCCCCGCACGGTAGCGGGAATCCGCTGGGACACCTGTCCTAATCGTTCCGATAGGTTGATGCGCTGGGAACGCGGCCCCATTCGTCTTCGTTGTCGAAGGCTGGAGGGAGTTGGTGACTGGTGGCGGAAATCCTCCTGAAGGAGTCGATATAGGGACTTATGTCCTGGATTGCGACGGCCGTGATCGACCTGTGAGTCATCTAACCGGCTCTTCTTGGGACCAGCGACCCACAAGCCATCCTCTGAGTTCTAGTCTGAGATCGACGGCGCGCCGATGTGCCGCCTCGCCTCGCAAAGGGCGATCACAACCGGGTGGCTCTCCGGTCACCCACATGAGGAGGGCACGGATGACCACTGAGGTCACAACATCTGCCACCACGGCGAGCGGCAATGACGCCTGGGAGGGCTTCGTTACCGGACCGTGGACCGAGGACATTGACGTCCGCGACTTCATCCAGCGCAACTACACCCCCTACGACGGCGACGCCTCGTTCCTCGCCGACGCCACGGACAAGACCCTGCGTCTGTGGGACACCCTGGAGAAGAACTACCTCTCCGAGGAGCGCAAGGTCCGCATCCTCGACGTCGACACCCACACCCCCGCCGACATCGACGCATTCCCGGCCGGCTACATCAGCGAGGACGACGACGTCATCGTTGGCCTGCAGACCGACTCCCCGCTGCGTCGCGCCATGATGCCCAACGGCGGCTGGCGCATGGTGGAGACCGCCATCAAGGAGGCGGGCAAGGAGGTCGACCCCGAGGTCAAGAAGATCTTCACCCGCTACCGCAAGACCCACAACGACGCGGTCTTCGACATCTACACCCCGCGCATCCGCGCGGCGCGCTCGAGCCACATCATCACCGGTCTGCCCGACGCCTACGGCCGCGGCCGCATCATCGGTGACTACCGCCGCGTGGCGCTCTACGGCGTCGACTTCCTCATCGAGCAGAAGCAGAAGGCCAAGGACGCCGTGGCGGACAAGCCCTTCTCCGAGCACTGGGCCCGCTACCGCGAGGAGCACTCCGAGCAGATCAAGGCGCTCAAGAAGCTCAAGGTCATGGCTCAGACCTACGGCTACGACATCTCCGGCCCGGCCAAGAACGCCCACGAGGCGGTCCAGTGGACCTACTTCGCCTACCTGGCCTCCGTGAAGTCCCAGGACGGCGCCGCCATGAGCATCGGTCGGCTCTCCGGCTTCCTGGACATCTACTTCGAGCGGGACCTGCGCAACGGGGTCATCGACGAGACCCGCGCCCAGGAGCTCATCGACAACATCGTCATGAAGCTGCGCATCACCCGCTTCCTGCGCACCATCGACTACGACCAGATCTTCTCCGGCGACCCCTACTGGGCCACCTGGTCCGACGCCGGTTTCGGTGAGGACGGTCGCGCCCTGGTCACCAAGACCTCCTTCCGTCTGCTGCAGACCCTGCGCAACCTCGGTCCGGCCCCGGAGCCGAACATCACGATCTTCTGGGACGAGAACCTGCCGCAGGGCTACAAGGACTTCTGCGCCCTCATCTCGATCACGACCTCCTCCATCCAGTACGAGGCCGACGAGCAGATCCGTGAGCACTGGGGCGACGACGCCGCGATCGCCTGCTGCGTGTCCCCGATGCGCGTGGGCAAGCAGATGCAGTTCTTCGGCGCCCGCGTCAACTCCGCCAAGGCCCTGCTCTACGCCATCAACGGTGGTCGTGACGAGATGACCGGCAAGCAGGTCGTCACCGGCCTGCCCGGCATCGAGGGCGACGGCCCCCTCGACTTCGACGAGGTCTGGGACAAGTACGAGAAGATGCTCGACTGGGTGGTGGCCACCTACGTCGAGGCCCTCAACATCATCCACTACTGCCACGACCGCTACGCCTACGAGTCCATCGAGATGGCGCTGCACGACTCCGACATCGTGCGCACCATGGGTTGCGGCATCGCCGGTCTGTCGATCGTGGCCGACTCGCTGGCGGCCATCAAGTACGCCAAGGTCACCCCGGTTCGCGACGAGACCGGCCTGGTGGTCGACTACGTCACCGAGGGCGACTTCCCGATCTACGGCAACGACGACGACCGCGCCGACGACATCGCCGCCACCGTGGTCCACACGATCATGTCCAAGATCAAGGCCCAGCCCTTCTACCGGGACGCCATCCCGACCCAGTCGGTGCTGACGATCACCTCCAACGTGGTCTACGGCAAGGCAACCGGCTCCTTCCCCTCGGGGCACCAGAAGGGCACCCCCTTCTCTCCCGGAGCCAACCCGGAGAACGGGATGGACACCCACGGCATGGTCGCCTCGATGCTCAGTGTCGGCAAGCTCGACTACAACGACGCCCTCGACGGCATCTCGCTGACCAACACGATCACCCCGCAGGGACTGGGTCGCACGCTCGACGAGCGCGTCGCCAACCTCGTGGGCATTCTCGACGCCGGCTTCGTCCCCGACGACTGCGCCGAGATCTGATCGAGCCGCTCAATCGGCCGATCACACCGCAGCAATTTCCACACATCGATCACATCACCTCAGAAAGGGGCCACCATGGCCACGTACGAAGAGCGCCTCGCCTCCATGAAGGCACAGCGTCAGGACAACGGCGGCGTCAAGGGCCTGTACCACGCCAACATCAACGTCCTGGACCGCAACACCCTCGAGGACGCGATGGAGCACCCGGAGAACTACCCGAACCTCACGGTTCGCGTCTCCGGCTACGCCGTCAACTTCGTCAAGCTGACTCGCGAGCAGCAGCTTGACGTCCTCCACCGCACCTTCCACTCCCAGGCCTGAGCCCTGGAGCACGGCGAGCGGTCATGACGCAGACCACGACGACCGTGCGCGACGGCGGTCGGGACCAGGACTTCCTGGCCCCGGCCGCCCGCTTGCGCGGTGCGGGTATCGGCGGGCTCGAGGAGCTGACGGATCTTCAACGCTCGGAGCGCCTGGCTCGGATGCGCGATGGCGAGCTGGGCTCGATCCACTCCTGGGAGCTCGTGACCGCGGTGGACGGCCCCGGCACCCGGATGACGGTCTTCCTCAACGGATGCCCCCTGCGGTGCCAGTACTGCCACAATCCCGACACCTTCCTCATGAAGGACGGGGAACCGGTGGAGGCCTCGGAGCTTCTCCGCCGCATGCGCCGCTACCGGGGGGTGTTCCGCGCGTCCAAGGGCGGGATCACGCTGTCGGGCGGTGAGGTCCTCATGCAGCCGGCCTTCGCGGGCAGGCTCCTGGCCGGGGCCAAGAAGATGGGCATCCACACCTGCATCGACACCTCAGGGTTCCTGGGCGCCAATGCCAGTGACGAGATGCTCGATAACATCGACCTGGTCCTGCTCGACGTCAAGAGCGGTGACGAGGAGACCTACAAGAAGGTGACGGGGCGCTCCCTGGCCCCGACCATCACCTTCGGTGACCGTCTGGCAGCCAAAGGGATCGAGATCTGGGCCCGGTTCGTGCTGGTTCCCGGAACCTGACGGATGACCCTGAGAACGTCCACAACGTGGCCCGAATCATCGAGCGCTGGGGCTCGGTCAGCCGCGTCGAGGTGCTGCCCTTCCACCAGATGGGTACCGACAAGTGGGACGCCCTGGGACTGACGTACCAGCTTCGTGACACCAGGCCCCCGGAGCCGGAACTGGTGGAGTCCACTCGCGCCATCTTCCGTTCCTACGGCTTTCGAGGTCCACTGAGGCCAGCGAAGGTCACTGGTTTCTCGAGCCGAGCTCCTCTGAGGAGAATCACGTCGTGCGCCGTCCACGTCACCGTGGGCGGCGCACTGTGGTACGCGCGTGATGGCGCGTCAGCCCAGTGCTGCGGCGAGAGCGGGGGAGGCCTGCTCGATTTGCCACGGTCTGGCCCCCATGGCGACCAGACGCTCACTGATCTCCTGAGCAGTGACTCTGCTGGTACGACCGGCCTCGATCTCCGCGCCGAGGTCCCAGGCCAGATGACGTTGGCACTCCGGGGTCAGGAGGAGCTCCTGGGGCACGCGGATCTCCTCAGCGTGCTGTCTGATGGCCGCGCGTACCTCGGTCAGCCGCTCGGCGGCCGCGGCGTGGTGACGCTGCCAGGAGCGCGGATGGGGGAGCTCGCCGGGCGCCAGTGGTGCGCGGGTGGGGGGAAGCTCGTCGTCGGGCAGCTCCAGGGCGCGTTCGATGGCTCTCCACCAGCGCTCCTGGTTCTGGCGGGCCTGGCGGGAGGAGAACTCCTTGAGGGCGCTCATCTTGCGTCGTGACCGGGGCCGGGCGACGGCGGCGGCGACGAGTGCCTGGTGGGGCAGGACCTTGGAGGGGGTGCGGTCGAGCTCTGCGGCCAGCTGCTCGCGCGAGTTCCACAGCTCGCGCAGGATGGCGAGTGAGCGGGGGGAGCGCACGGAGCTTCCTGCTCGCGGGGTCTTGCGCCATGGGTCGACCTTGGCGGGTCTGGCCGGCTTGGTGCGCACGTGCTCGAACTCCTGGGCGGCCCACTGGTCCTTGCCGGCTGCCTCGAGCTCGGTGGCCAGAGCATCGCGCAGGTCGATGAGCAGCTCGACGTCGAGGGCGGCGTAGGTGAGCCAGGAGGCGGGCAGGGGCCGGGTGGACCAGTCCGCGGCCGCGTGGTCCTTGGCCAGGCGCAGGCCCAGGGTCTCCTCGATGACGGCGCCGAGCCCGACGTGCTGCCGGCCCAGGAGGCGGGCCGCCAGCTCGGTGTCGAACAGGGAAGCGGCCTTCAGGCCGCGTGCGGTCAGGCAGGGGATGTCCTGGTCGGCGGCATGGAGGATCCACTCGGGTCCGTCGAGGGCTGTGGCCAGCTCGGTCAGGGGCCCGGCGGTGACCGGATCGATGAGCAGGGTGCCGACGCCGTCCCGGCGCAGCTGGATGAGGTAGGCGTCCTGTCCGTAGCGGAAGCCGGAGGCTCGTTCGGCGTCGACGGCGACGGGGCCCCGACCGGCCGCCAGGAGCTGAGCGGCTCGGTTCAGCTGGGTGGGGGTGGCGGTGATCTCAGGGAGCCCGTCCTTGGGACGGGGGTAGTCGACGATGTCGTGCGGGTTGATGGGGTGATCTGTTGTGCCAGGGGGACGGCTGGGCGGGGCACGGCCGAGGATGCAGCTGGGGGGGGCACGGCGAGTGCAGCGGGGCACGGCCGAGGATGCAGCTGGGCGGGGCACGCCGGTGCGGCGGGGCGTCACCTTCCGGCTCCGGCGAGGTGAGGGGTGGACTGCGGCCGGTTCATGGCCGGAGGCGACCAGCAGCAGCTCGTGCCAGGCGGTGAGGTGGGGGCCGAGCTGGGGGGTCGTGGGGACCAGGACGCCCGGATCTCGGCGTGGGCGCAGGAGTCGGTGAGGGTCAGCCCACCGAAGGTCTCGGACAGGACCCTGGTGACGGTTCCGACCAGTGAGTGGTAGCCGGCGCGGGAGTCCTCCAGGCCGTCGGTGAGCCAGCTCCAGGCGGCGGACTCGAAGACGGGGTCCATGCCGATCTCGTCGTCGATGCGGGCGCGCGCCTGCACCACGATGCGGAAGTCCCCGTCCCAGGCCTCCTGGCCGTCGGGGTCGTGGAGGACGACGAAGCGTCCGGTGGCCACGGGGGTGGCGCCGACTGTCTCCACGGTTTCGGCGCTCAGGGCGGCGGAGTAAGGGGCCAGCTTCTTGGGGGCGGGCACCTCCTCCATGAGGAGCCCTCGGGGGCGGGGCGCGTCGCGAAGGGACAGGAGCGCTTCCTCGAATCGTTCGGGGATGCCACCTGCCTCATTCTGACGCGGCCTACCGTTGACAGTCACGGATGCCACGCTAGTGCGCTACCGCAGTGGGCACATGAAGCCACGCCGCTGGGAGGGTTGCATTGTGTCAACGAGGTGCCTGCCTTTCTGAACGGATGTGCATCGGCCGCTTCCGGTTCGCCGGCATCTGGTCGGCCGGGGAAGCCTCCTGGTGGGACTGGTCAGCGTCGGGCGACGAGCGTCTGTCCGGCCGGCAGGCAGGACGGGTCGGAGCCGACCGGGGCCCAGGAGAGGAGCACGTCACTCAGCTCGGCAGCGGGCCGTGGCCTCCGGAGAGGTTGGTGACGACGACGATGTCCTCGTAGGTCACGGTGACAACATCGTCGGCCTCATCGATCTGCGGCCACGCGGTGCGCTGGGACCATCCCAGCTCGCGGCGTAGGGCGGTCAGTGCCCGGTACCAGGACAGCATGTGGGCGTGTTCGGTCTTGTCCAGCTCGGACCAGTCCAGGCGTGAGGCCTCGACGGTCCCGGCGTCCTGGGGGTCGGGGATTTCGTCGGCGTCCCAGCCGAAGCCGGCGAACTCCCGGGCGCGCCCCTGGCTGACGCTGCGGGCCAGGTCCTCCTCCTCGTGGTCGGTGAAGAACTGGAAGGGAGTACGGGTTCCCCACTCCTCGCCCATGAAGAGCATGGGCGTGTAGGGCGACAGGAGCACCAGGGCGGCAGTGGCGGCCAGGGCGGCGTCGTCGAGACCGGCCGAGGGGCGGTCCCCGACGGCTCGGTTGCCGATCTGGTCGTGGTTGGAGCCGAAGACGACGAAGCGCCTGGGGTCGGTGTCCTTGGGGACGGGGGCGCCCCAGACCCGGTCCCGGAAAGTGGACCAGATGCCGTTGTGGAGGAAGGCGCTGCTGTAGGCCTTGGTCCACGCCCCGGGCTCGGCGAAGTCGGCGTAGTAGGCCTGCGCCTCGCCGGTGATCCGTGCGTGCAGGGCATGGTGGACGTCGTCGGCCCACTGGGCGGTCATACCCAGGCTGGGTGTCGCGGCGGGGGGCTCCTGGTCGGTGGGGGTGATGACTCCGACGTCGTTGAGGTCCGCCTCGGCCACCAGGCTCAGGGGGCGGCCCAGCTCGGCGGACAGGGCGGCCACGGCGTCGGAGAGCTCGGCCAGGACGTGCGCCTGCGGTGGGTCGGCGGCTGCGGCGTCATCCTTGATCTCATGAATGGCGTCCAGGCGCAGGGCGTCGATGTGGAAGTCGCGCAGCCAGCGCAGGGCCGAGTCGATGACGAAGGCACGCACCTGATGACTGCCGTCGTGGTCGTAGTTGACGGCCTCACCCCAGGGCGTGTGATGGGCGGGAGTGAAGTAGGGGCCGAAGACGCTGAGATAGTTGCCCGACGGGCCCAGGTGGTTGTAGACGACGTCGAGGCACACGCCGATGCCGGCGCGGTGGGCGGCGTCGACGAAGCGCATCAGGGCCTCGGGGCCCCCGTAGGCCTCGTGGACGGCCCACAGGCCCACCCCGTCGTAGCCCCATCCGGCTCGGCCGGGGAAGGCGGCCAGGGGCATGAGCTCGACGATGTCGACGCCCAGCTCAGCCAGGTGACCCAGCCGGGAGATGGCGCTGTCCAGGGTGCCCTCGGGGGTGAACGTGCCCACGTGGAGCTCGTAGATGACTGAGCCGAGCAGGTCCTTGCCCATCCAGTCCTGGTCGGTCCACTGCCAGGCGCTCGGATCCGTAGTTCGAGAGGGGCCATGGACGCCGTGGGGCTGCAGGGCGCTGCGGGGATCGGGGCGGTCGGGGGAGCCGTCGACCCGGAAGGCGTAGTCGGTGCCCGGCTCCAGGTCGAAGGGGGCGGTCCACCAGCCGTCGGGGGCCGGGACCATGTCGACCAGCCGGTCATCCAGTCCCTCATCGCCGGGCAGGTGCAGCTCGACCCGCCTCGCCGTGGGGGCCCATACGGGAACGCGGGGGCCCACAGGCAGGGCCGGTGACTGCCAGGTCCGGGATGCCGGGCTCATCGGGCGGCCTCCTGGGTCCCTGGGCGGCGTGCTCCGAGTCGGTCTGGGAGTCGGGGGAGACGACCCTGGCCAGGACGACGACGGCATCGTCCCCGACCACCTCGGTCAGAGGCTGGCTGCCTCCCTCCACGGTGCCGGTGCGCAGGACGTGCTCCCAGGTCCCCTCCGGCAGGACGATGCTCTCCTCGCGCCATCCCCCCAGCTGCTCGAGCCGCCGGGACAGGCGCCTGACGATGACGACGACGTCGGGGACCTCGTCGAGCAGGCGGGTGTAGGCGAAGGCGAAGGAGGTGGTCACCGGGATCGTGCGGTAGCCCGAGCGGGGACCGACGAAGGTGTGGGGGCGAGCGGCGCGCAGACGCGCCAGGCGTGAGGTGAGGAAGAGCTTGTCCTCATCCAGGCTGCGCGGTGCGGCTCCCGGAGTCGAGGCGCTCCAGGGCGCTGATGAGGCCCGAGGGCCCGGCGTAGTCGACCGCGCGGCGGTTGTCGGGGTCCACCAGTGAGGTGCGGGTGGTCTCGCTGCCCTGATAGATGTCGCTGACGCCCCATCCAGGTCAGGGCGAGCGCCTTGCCGGCGAGGATCGCGGTGCGCACGGACCTGGCCGTCAGGGCCGCGAAGGCCTCGAGCTCGTCGCGGACCTCCTCGCTGGTGAGCAGATGGGTGGCGTAGTCGGTCAGGGCCTGCTCCCGAGCCAGGTCCGGGGCGGTCCAGGTGGTCCAGATCTTCTGCTCCCCGGGAGGCCTTGATGAGGTAGGCGCTCAGCCGCTCGGGAGGGTCATGGGGTCGTCGCTGTCGGGCGCCCAGGTCCCCCACAGGGTCTGCCACAGCAGGTTCTCGCTGCGCCCGTCGAGGTCCAGGGGGCGGACCTGCGCGGTCATGGCGCGCAGACGGTGGATGAGGTTGCTCCACTCCTCGGCGTAGGAGGCCAGCACGTCCAGGCGGGCGCGCACGTCCTCACCGCGCTTGGTGTCGTGGGTGGTGGAGGTGACCATCGTGTCGGGCCAGGTGTTCTGGATCCGGTCGGCCCAGGCGTGGGCCTCGTCGGCGCTCAGCGCAAAGCCGGCCGGGTTGCCGCCGACCTCGGTGAGACTGGTCAGGTGGGTCCAGCGATAGAAGGCCGTGTCCTCCACTCCCTTGGCGGTGACGGCCCCGCACACCTGCTGGAAACGGATGATGGCCTCGGCGCGCTCGGGGGACTCCGACAGCCCCTCGGAGCCGACCGGCTCACCCAGGAGGATGGCGACCACGAGGTCGAGGGTCTCTCCCTGGTCCGGCTCAAGGCGCTGACGGGCCCGCTCGGCGTCGGCCTGGAGCACGGCGGCCGTCTCCGGGCCTGGGGGCGTCCCGGGAACGACATAGACCCGGTACTGGTCTGCGGCCACGAGCAGCTCGACGACGCAGGCCCGCAGGTCGCGCAGGGTGTGGTCACGCAGGCGCACGTCCTGTGAGGTCAGGCAGTCCAAGATGCGGGCCAGACGGTCGACTTCGGCTGCCAGTGAGCCGGCGATGACCTCTCGCTTGGCCTCCTCGACGACGCGGTCGTAGTCCACGGGTGCGTCCCCGGTGAGCTCCTGCATGAGTGCGCCCAGGCGGGCCGCGCCGGCGGGGTCCACCTGGAGCTGGTCGATCCGCCAGGCGGCGTCGTAGCCGGTGGTTCCGGCCACTGGCCAGGAGGTGGGCAGGGACTCGTCGGGCGCCAGGATCTTCTCCGCAGCGATCCACGCCCCGCTGGTGGCCTCGGCCAGCTGGGTGAGGTAGCCACCGGGGTCGGCCAGGCCGTCGGGGTGGTCGACCCGCAGGGCGCTGATGACTCCGTCTCTCATGAGGTCGAGGATGAGGCCGTGGCTTCCGGCGAAGACGTCGGGCTCCTCGACGCGGATCGCGGCCAGGGTGCCGACGTCGAAGAACCGTCGGTAGTTGATCTCCTCGTCGCCGACCTTCCAGTAGGCCAGGCGGTAGTGCTGGCGGTCGACGAGGACGTGCATCGGCAGCGACTCGGTGCCCTGGGCGACGGGGAAGGCGTGGTCGTAGTAGCGCAGGACCCACTGCTCGCCCAGGTCCTCCTGACCCCGGAACCACCATCTGCTCCAGGGTGAGCTCATCGTCGGCCAGGACGGCGCCGATGCGCTTGCCCAGGATCGGCATGAGGATGGGCTCGTCCAGGGAGAGGTCGAACCAGGCGGCGTAGGGGGAGTCCGGTCCCTCGCGCAGCACCGACCACAGGGGCAGGTTGTGCCAGCCGGGGGTGGGCACGGCCATGTGGTTGGGAACGATGTCCACCACGACGCCCATGCCGTGGGCGTCGGCCTCAGCGGCCAGGGCCTCGAGCTGCTCCCTTCCGCCCATGACGGCCGAGACCCGGCGGTGATCGACGACGTCGTAGCCGTGGGTGGAGCCCGGCGCGGCGGTGAGGATCGGGGAGAGGTAGAGGTCGGTGACTCCCAGGTCGGCCAGGTAGGGGACCAGGGCCTTGGCGTCTGCGAAAGTCAGGTCCTCACCGAGCTGGAGACGGTAGGTGGTCACCGGCGTGCGGTGCTCCGGAGCCGGCACGTGCCCCGACCACGGCGCGTAGGCGGGTGTCTCCGCAGAACCCGCCGAACCGGCCTGATCCACTGCTGCGTCCACTGCGTCGGTCATGTCACTTCCTGAAGCTCGTCTGGTTTGCGTCGGGTGGTGCTGCTTGATGGGTGATGTGCGTTCGGTGGTGCGCCGGAGGGCCGCGGAGAGCCCCTACCTCGGGTGGCGCTCCGTGGTGGCGGCGGACTCGGGGGCGTCGATGAGGAAGAGCATGGAGCGGGCCTCGACCACGACGGTGTCGTCAGCAGCGAGAACCGGGTCGGAGTCCCCGTCCACTGCGGGAGCCGTGTCCAGCGCGACCTTCCAGGTGGGGGCGTACCCCTCGCCGGGCAGGGTGAAGGTGATGTCCTCGTCGGAGGCGTTGATGAGCACGAGGAAGGAGTCGTCCACGATCCTCTGGCCCCGCTCATCGGGCTCGGCGATCGCCTCCCCGTTGAGGAAGACCATCATGGCCCGGGCGTACCAGGTGGTCCAGTCCTGGTCGGTCATGGACTCACCGGCCGGAGTGAGCCACTCGATCTCGCCGAGCTCGCTCTCCCCGCCGTGGCGGGCGTCCCCGGTGAAGAAGCGCCGACGCCGCAGCACCGGGTGGTCGCGACGCAGCCACATCATGGTGCGGGTGAACTCCAGCAGGTCGTTGTCCTGCTCACTGAGATCCCAGTTGACCCAGGAGATCTCGTTGTCCTGGCAGTAGACGTTGTTGTTGCCCCCCCTGGGTGCGTCCCATCTCGTCGCCGTGGCAGATCATGGGCACGCCCTGACTGAACAGGACGGTGGCCAGGAAGTTGCGGGTCTGGCGCTGACGCAGCTCGGTGATCGTCGGATCGTCGGTGGGCCCCTCGGCGCCGCAGTTCCAGGACCGGTTGTTGTTGTCCCCGTCTGCGTTGCCCTCGAGGTTGGCCTCGTTGTGCTTCTCGTTGTAGGAGACCAGGTCACGCAGCGTGAAGCCGTCGTGGGCGGTGACGAAGTTGATGCTGGCCACCGGGGTGCGCCCGGCATGCTGGTAGAGGTCGGAGGAGCCGGTGATACGGGAGGCGAACTCGCCCAGGGTGGAGGGCTCCCCGCGCCAGAAGTCGCGCACGGTGTCGCGGTACTTGCCGTTCCACTCGCTCCATAGAGCCGGGAAGCCGCCCACGTTGTAGCCGCCGTCGCCCACGTCCCAGGGCTCGGCGATGAGCTTGACCTGGGAGAGCACGGGGTCCTGGTGAATGATGTCGAAGAAGGCGCTGAGCTTGTCCACCTCGTGGAACTGACGCGCCAGAGTGGAGGCCAGGTCGAAGCGGAACCCGTCGACGTGCATCTCGGTGACCCAGTAGCGCAGCGAGTCCATGATGAGCTGGAGGACCGCCGGCGAGCGCATGAGCAGCGAGTTGCCGGTGCCGGTGGTGTCGAAGTAGTGGCTGGCCGAGCCATCGACGAGGCGGTAGTACGAGCTGTTGTCGATGCCTCGGAAGGACAGGGTGGGGCCCAGGTGGTTGCCCTCGGCCGTGTGGTTGTAGACCACGTCCAGGATGACCTCGATGTCGGCCTCGTGGAAGGCCTTGACCATGGACTTGAACTCCTGGACCTGCTCACCCTCGGTGCCGTAGGCGGCGTAGGTGTTGTGCGGGGCGAAGAAACCGATCGTGTTGTAGCCCCAGTAGTTCGACAGGCCCTTCTCCTGCAGGTGGGTGTCGTTGACGAACTGATGGACCGGCATGAGCTCGATGGCCGTCGCACCCAGGTTCTTGAGGTGGTCGATGACGGCGGGCTGAGCCAGACCGGCGTAGGTGCCCCGCAGGTCCTCGGGAACCATCGGGTGCAGCTTGGTCATGCCCTTGACGTGGGCCTCGTAGATGATCGTCTCGTGGTACTCGTGGTTCGGGGGACGGTCGTGGCCCCAGTCGAAGTAGGGGTTGATGACCACTGAGCGCATGGTGTGTCCCGCCGAGTCCTCCTCGTTGCGCACCTCCGGGTTGTCGAAGGAGTAGGAGTACAGCGTCTGGGACGGGGTCACCTCGCCGGAGATCGCCTTGGCGTAGGGGTCCAGCAGCAGCTTGGAGGGGTCGCAGCGGTGACCGGAGGCCGGGTCGTAGGGGCCCGCCACCCGGTAGCCGTACTTCTGGCCCGGAGAGATCCCGGGCAGGTAGGCGTGCCAGACGTCGCCGTCGACCTCCTTGAGCGCCACCCGCTCCTCATGGCCCTCGTCGTCGAACAGGCACAGGTCGACACCGGTGGCGGCCGAGGAGTAGAGGGCGAAGTTCGTTCCCGAGCCGTCGTAGGTCGCCCCGAGTGGGTAGGGGTGGCCCGGCCAGATCTGGCGCTGGGGGCCCTCCTGAGGTTCCGGTGCGGCCTGAGGCGTCGGTGTTGTCGGCGTGGTCATGGGGACTACCCTGCCACGACTGAGGTGCGAAGGCAGGAGAGTGGGAGAAAGACATGTCACGTCGGAGCGTCTCCCTGGCACGTCCCCGGGTGCTGCCCGGTGATCGAGGCGGGTCGGCGGGGCGTGAGACACCTCATGAGGACACGGGCTCGACTGGGTTTTGCCTCCGAGGGATACCTCTGCTAACTTTCTTCCCGCACCCCACAAGGGTGTCACGCGGATGTGGCTCAGTTGGTAGAGCATCACCTTGCCAAGGTGAGGGTCGCGGGTTCGAGTCCCGTCATCCGCTCGGGCGATTGGCGCAGCGGGAGCGCGCTTCCCTGACACGGAAGAGGTCACTGGTTCGATCCCAGTATCGCCCACCAGAACCGACGGTCGAATCGAGCCCGGAGCCCAGCGCTCCGGGCTCTTGTCGTTTCTCCGGGCGGGTGGCCTCGCGCTGGGTGGCATGTGTCACCGTCAGGCCGCGATGTCGTCGTTGAGGTGCGGACTATCGCGCGGAATCACGCTGGATTGAGGGGTGGGGCGGTGGTGGGTCGGGGACGGTCCCGTGTCCGGATCGTGATGTTCCTGGAGTGGTCGGGAACGGGGCGTCCCGGCGTGCTCTACCATCTGGGGAGGAGTTGGTCCCCTGCGGCAAGAAACGGATGGTTATGACGCAACGCTTCAGGCACCTGCTGCCCGTGGTCCTCGGCGGTGATATCGGCGCCTACGCCCTGGCGCGGCAGCTTCATGAGGTCACCGGCACATCGGTGACGGTCGTGGCCTCGGATCCGATCGTCGCGATCTCCGAGTCGGTCTACATCACCGTGGTTCACCAGGAGGCCGGGGCCCCGCCGGAGCGGACCATCGCGCTGCTGCGACAGCTGGCCCAGGGCAGAGGGCCCCGCAGTGCTGTGCTCATGGCCAACACCGACGCCGCGGCCGCCATGATCTCGGCCCACCGCAGCGAGCTCGAGCCCACCTACGTCCTGCCCTTCCCGGACATCGACGTGCTCGACGCCGTCAGCGACAAGGCCTCCTTCTCCCGTCTGTGCGCAGAGGTCGGGGTGCTCACGCCCCGGGAGGTCGTCGTCGACCTGGCCGACCCCGACTGCGTGCCGCCGACCAGCGCCGACGAGCTCGGCATGGAGTTCCCGCTCGTGGCCAAGGCGGCCATCGGCGCTGACTACGACCGCATCTCCTTCCCCGGCAAGCGCAAGATCTGGTTCATCGACGACGCCGCCGAGCTGGCAGGCATGTGGAGGAGCCTGAAGGAGGCCGGCTACCGCTCCACCTTCCTGGTTCAGGAGTGCATCCCCGGTGACGACACCGCCATGCGCTCGGTGACCGCCTACATGGACTCCACCGGTGAGCTGCGCCTCATCGGCTCGGCGCGTGTCCTGCTGCAGGACCACGCGCCCACCATGATCGGCAACCCGGTCGCCATGATCACCGAGGCCTTCCCCGACCTGTGGGAGGCCACCGGACGCCTGCTGCGTCACGCCGGCTACCGCGGCTTCGCCAACCTCGACATCAAGGTCGACCCCCGCGACGGACGGGAGCTCTTCTTCGAGGTCAACCCCCGCATCGGCCGCAACTCCTTCTACCTGACCGCCGCCGGCGCCAACCCCATGGCCGTCATGCTCAAGGACCTGGTCCTGGACCAGCGTGACGAGCCCATCGAGGTCACCCGGCAGGTCCTCTACTCCCTGGTTCCCCGACGGCGTCATCGCACGCTACGTGTCCGATGAGGCTCTGCGCCGCAAGGCCAAGGGCCTGGGGCGGGCGTCGACCCGCTGCGCGACCCGGCCGAGCGCTCGCTGCGCCGTCGCGTGACGATCGAGCTCCAGCGCCTCAACCACTACCGCAAGTTCGCCCGCAACTATCCGCAACGAGTCGACAGGTCCCGCTGAATGCCCGAGAACGAGAACATGCCCGACAGCATCACCCCCGACGCCACGACTGATTCCGCGACTGACTCCATGACTGACTCCACCCCTGACGCCAAGGTCGAGGCCGGTGCGCCGGCCCTCGAGAACGCTCAGGCGACTCAGCCCAAGAACAGGGGGCGCAAGAGCGGCGAGCCCGAACAGCCCAAGCAGCCCAAGCAGCCCGAGCAGAAGGTCGACCCGACCGACAAGCCCGCCCAGCCCGCTAGGGCTGACAAGGCTGATAAGGCGGACAAGCCAAAGGCGCCTCGGCTCACGCACCCCGAGCCGGTGCACTCCACCCCGGACCGCTCCGAGACCCTGCGTCGGGTCGACGGGCGCGAGATGCGCCTGGCCGTGGGCAACAGCCACTTCCCGGTTGAGCAGACCGAGGCCTGGGAGCGCTTTGAGGAGGCCATGGGCCGCCCCCTGTGGGGCCGCTACCTCTATGAGGACGAGGGCAAGCCCGTGGCCGCCATCGCCCTGTACCGCTACGAGATGGGCGGCCAGACCTTCCTGTGGGCCAAGCACGGCCCGGTCTGGCTCAAGGAGCAGTCGCCCGAGCGCGAGGCCCACCTGCGCCGGCTGCTGCGCTCCGTGGTCAAAGGAGCGCGACCGCTCCGTGCGCTTCATCCGCATGCACGCCCGCTACCGCGCTGCCGACCTGCGAGAGCTGCTGTCCACCATCACCTATGACCGCACCTACGTCATCGACCTGGTGCCCAAGACACCGGAGAAGATGGCGGCGGTCATGCCCAAGGACGGGCGCCGCGCGGTCAAGCGCGCCGAGCGCGTCGCCCGGGAGGCCGGGTGCACCATCAGCGACGAGACCGGCCTGAGCCGCGAGGAGTTCGACCAGGTCTACGAGGTCCTGCGCGAGACCGCCGAGCGCGACGGCTTCAAGCCCCACGACGCCGAGGTCTACTGGACCATGCTGACCTCCCTGGGGGAGAAGAACGCCCGCCTGTTCGTCCTGCGCAAGGACGGCGTCCCCCACGCCTGGGACCTCATCCTCACCTCGGGCAAGGACGCCGTGGCCTACTACGGCGCCTCCTCCAACGAGTCGCGCACCTTCCGCGGGGCCGAGGCCCTGGACTGGTGGGCCGCCTGCACCCTGGCGCAGGAGGGCTACCGCGGCCTGGATCTCATGGGCGCCGGCTCCACCCGCGTCCCCTCGCTCTACACGGTGGGCCAGTACAAGAAGCGCTACGCCCAGCACGTCACCGAGGTGGACGGGGCCTGGGACGTCCCGGTCTCCCGCGTCATCTACTCCGGGATGTCCGCAGCCAAGCGCCTGCGTGACGCACTGCGCGCGCGGCGTGGCTCACGGGAGGACTGAGCCCGCGCGACCACGACGTAGACTCGCGGCCGAACCGGGGTGCACCAGTACAGCGCCCCGCACCGATGCAGCAGAGGAGACGAGCCCGTGTCAGACCAGCCCATGATTGAGATCACCCTCGACGGCGCGCCCCGCACCATTGAGGCGGGCAGCACGGGGGCGCTCCTCCTGCAGGACGCCGTCAAGAAGGACGGCGTCGTCGCGATGCGCGTCAACGGCGAGCCCTGGGACCTGGAGCGCCAGGTCCCGGCCGGCGCCGTCGTCGAGCCCATCACCCTGGCCAGCGAGGACGGCCTCAACATCCTGCGCCACAGCGCCACCCACGTCATGGCGCAGGCCGTCCAGGAGATGTTCCCGGACGTCAACCTCGGCATCGGCCCCTTCATCACCGACGGCTTCTACTACGACTTCGGCGCCATCGACGCCGTCACCCCCGAGATGCTGCGCGAGATCGAGAAGCGCATGAAGCGGATCGTCAAGGAGGGGCAGCGCTTCGTGCGCCGCGACATCACCGAGGACCAGGGGCGTGAGGAGCTGGCCGACCAGCCCTACAAGCTCGAGCTCATCACCACCAAGGGAGCGGGCGCCGAGGGCGCCTCGGTCGAGGTCGGCGCCGGCGGGCTGACCATGTACGACAACGTCCGACGCGACGGCACCGTCGCCTGGACCGACCTGTGCCGCGGCCCCCACCTGCCCTCGACCCGCCTCATCGGGCAGGGCTTCGCGCTGACCAAGTCCTCGTCGGCCTACTGGAAGGGCGACCAGTCCGGCGACTCCCTCCAGCGGATCTACGGCACCGCCTGGGCCACCAAGGACGATCTCAAGGCCTACCAGACCCGCCTGGCCGAGGCCGCCAAGCGCGACCACCGCAAGCTCGGCGCCGAGCTCGACCTCTACTCCTTCCCCGAGGAGATCGGCCCCGGCCTGGTGGTCTTCCACCCCAAGGGCGCCATGCTGCGCCACCAGATCGAGCAGTACGTCGTCGACCGCCACCAGGACTACGGCTTCGACTTCGTCCACACCCCCGAGATCTCCAAGGGCGGGCTCTTCCACACCTCCGGGCACCTGCCCTACTACGCCGACACCATGTTCCCGCCCATGCTCGCCGACGAGGAGCGCGACGCCGAGGGCAACATCACCAAGGCCGGCCAGGAGTACTACCTCAAGGCCATGAACTGCCCGATGCACAACCTCATCTTCCGCTCCCGCGGACGCTCCTACCGCGAGCTGCCGCTGCGCTTCTTCGAGATGGGCCACGACTACCGCTACGAGAAGTCCGGTGTCGTCCACGGGCTCACCCGCATGCGCGGCTTCACCCAGGACGACTCCCACACCTACTGCACCCCGGAGCAGGCCGGCGAGGAGATCCGCGCCCAGATCGACTTCTTCCTGTCCATCCTCAAGGCCTTCGGACTGACCGACTTCTACCTCGAGCTGTCCACCCGCGACGAGGACGGCGCCAAGAAGGACAAGTTCATCGGATCCGACGCCGACTGGGACCGCCGCCACACAGGCCCTCCAGGACGCCTGTGACGCCTCCGGGCTGGAGGTCGTTCCCGACCCGGGCGGCGCCGCCTTCTACGGCCCCAAGGTCTCGGTCCAGGTCAAGGACGCCATCGGCCGGACCTGGCAGATGTCCACCATCCAGTACGACTTCAACCAGCCCGAGCGCTTCGACCTGGAGTACACGGCCGCCGACGGCACCCACCAGCGCCCCATCATGATCCACTCGGCCAAGCTGGGCAGCGTGGAGCGCTTCATCGGGGTGCTCACCGAGCACTACGCGGGCGCCTTCCCCGCCTGGCTCTCCCCGGTGCAGGTCCGGCTCATCCCCGTGGCCGAGGCCTTCGACGCCTACGTCGACGACGTCGCCGCCCAGCTGCGCGCCCAGGGGGTGCGCGTCGAGGTGGACCACTCCGACGACCGCTTCGGCAAGAAGATCCGCAACGCCTCCAAGGACAAGATCCCCTTCACCCTCATCGCCGGGGGAGAGGACGCCGAGGCCGGCGCCGTCTCCTTCCGGTTCCGCGACGGCCAGCAGACCAACGGCGTGCCCGTCAAGGAGGCCGTGGCCCACATCGTCAGCGTCATCGACGCCCGTATCAACGACCCGGCGGGGGAGAAGCTGCACAGTGACTGAGGAAGTGACCGGAGAGACGATCAGCGCCCCCGGGGCCGGTGACGACGTCGAGGTGGAGGCGCCCTTCTACCACGAGGGCGCTCCGCAGGCCTTTCAGCGGCTGTGGACCCCGCACCGCATGGTCTACATCGGGGGGCAGAACAAGCCCTCCGATGACACCCCCGCACAGTGCCCGTTCTGCACCGGGCCGCAACGCGGTGACGAGGAGTCCCTCATCGTCCACCGGGGCCAGACCAGCTACGTCATCATGAACCTGTACCCGTACAACACCGGTCACCTGCTGGTGTGCCCCTACCGGCACATCTCGGACTGGACCGAGGCCACCCCGGCCGAGCGCCAGGAGATCGGTGAGCTGACCGCCACGGCCATGAGCGTCGTGCGCTCGGTGAGCCGACCCCACGGGTTCAACCTGGGGATGAACCAGGGCGAGGTCGCCGGTGCGGGGATCGCCGCCCACCTCCACCAGCACATCGTGCCGCGCTGGAAGGGGGACGCGAACTTCATGCCCATCATCGGTCGGACCAAGCCCGTGCCCCCAGCTGCTCGGGGAGCAGCGGGACATGCTCGCCGCCGCCTGGGCCACCCGGGCCGGGCAGAGCGGGGACTGATCCCCCTGGCCCCTGCTCTGACGTGCTCCGGCAGGCTGAGGGCGTTCCCCTCCGTCCCAGTCCATCCCGTGCCATCACGGCGCGTCTCTCCGACTGCTCCACCCCAGACCTAAGGACCTCATGCTCGGCAACCACGGCCGCGGCCTGACCAAGGCCCTGTTCACCCGACCCGCCCTCGCGCTCGGGCGGCTCGGGGTGACCCCAACATGCTCACCGTCACCGGAACGGTCCCTGTCCGTGACGGCGGCGGTCACCCTGCTGCCGAAGGGACACTTCGTGGCCGGGCCCCTGGTCCTGCTCGTGGTGCTGGTGGCCGACTCCTTCGACGGCATTCTGGCCCGGGCCACTGGCAAGAGCTCGGTGTTCGGGGCCTTCCTGGACTCCACCATGGACCGTCTCGCCGACGGCGCCGTCCTGGGATCCCTCGCGGCCTGGGCGGCCCTGTCCATGCCCGTCGGCGCGCTGCGCACCGTGACCGTCGCGGCTGCCCTGGTCGCCGTCGTCATGGCGGCCACTGTTCCCTACGCCCGCGCCCGGGCCGAGTCCATCGGCGCCACCGCCTCCGTGGGGATCGCCGAGCGCACCGACCGGCTCCTGGTCGCGCTCGGCGCCACCTTCCTCGTGGGGCTCAGGGGCGCCCCAGTGGGTGCTCACCGTCGGGCTCCTCTACGTGGCGATCGCCTCCTTCATCACCGTGATCCAGCGCGTGCGCGCCGTCCACCAGCAGGTCCGGCAGGAGGGTGAGAAGGCATGAGGATGCGCCTGCCCAGCCGTCTCCGACGCCTACCGCCTGGCCTGGCGCGGTACCCGCCACCTGCCCGCGCCGGTGGGCTACGGCCTGGCGCACACCGTGGCCGACGCGCTGTGGGCCTGGCAGCGCCTGCGGCGCTCCACCGCCGGGGTAGGACAGCTCGAGCGCAACCTCTCACGCATCCTCCCGGCGGGAACACCAGCGCCCGCGCTGCACCGGGCCACCCGAGCCGGCATGCGTTCCTACGTGCGCTACTTCTACGAGGCCTTCGCCCTGCCCGGAATCACACCGGAGCAGATCCTGGCGCGCGTGCGCACCGACATCGATCCCCAGCTGCGCGAGGACGTGCGTGCGGGCAGCGTCGTCATGGCCCTGCCGCACATGGGCAACTGGGACCTCATCGGAGCCTGGGCCTGCCGTGAGCTCGCCACCGTCCTGACCGTCGCCGAACGCCTGGAGCCCGAGGACCTCTTCGAGCAGTTCGTCTCCTTCCGCCAGTCACTGGGCATGCGCATCATCGGCCAGTCCCACGGGGAGAAGGTCTTCGACCGCCTCCTCGAGGCGGCGAGCCAGGGGCACTACGTCGTCGCGCTCCTGGCGGACCGGGACCTGTCCTCGGCCGGCATCACCGCGCGGCTGGGCAGCGCCACCGCACGGGTGGCCGCCGGGCCCGCGGCGATCGCCCAGCGCCTGGGACGCCCCCTGTACGCCGCCTCGATCCACTACGAGCCGCTCACCGGCCAGAGGCGCCGTCGGGCCGGATCGCCCTGGGGAATCGTGCTGACCGCCCGCAGGGTCCCGGCGCCCCAGCAGATGGAGGGACGCGAGCAGGTCGTGGCGCACACGCGTGCCTGGGTCGCCGCGTTGGAGCCCCTGCTCGCCGAGCACGCCGAGGACTGGCACATGCTCCAGCCCGTCTTCGACGCCGACCTGGACCAGGAGCGCCTGGCTCGCAGCCACGCCCGCGACCAGCAGGGCGCCCACGAGGAGGACGCATGAGGATCGGTATCGTCTGCCCCTACTCCTTCGACGCTCACGGAGGCGTCCAGGTCCACGTCATGGACCTGGCCGGTGAGCTCTTCCGCCGCGGTCACGAGGTACAGGTCCTCGCGCCGGCCTCCCAGGACACCGAGCTGCCCGACTGGGTCACCAGCGCCGGTGACTCCATCGCCATTCCCTACAACGGCTCGGTGGCACGGCTGAACTTCGGGCGCCCTCGTGGCCAGGCGGGCCCGACGCTGGCTGGATGCCGGGAGACTTCGACATCCTGCACATCCACGAGCCCATCACCCCCAGCGTCGGGATGCTGGCCCTGCAGGCCGCCACCGGACCGGTGGTGGGCACCTTCCACGCCGCCATGGACCGCTCGCTGGCCCGTGAGCTGCTGAGCCCGGCGACGGTGCCGCTCATGGAGAAGCTCTCGGCCCGCATCGCCGTCTCCGAGGAGGCCCGCCGCACCCTCATCCAGTACCACGGCGGCGACGCCGTCGTCATTCCCAACGGCGTCAATGTCGGCCCTTCGCCAACGCGCCCAAGGACGACCCCCGCTTCCTGGGCACGGACGAGGCCCCCACCATCTCCTTTTTGGGGCGCCTGGACGAGCCCCGCAAGGGACTGCGGGTCCTGGCCGATGCCATCCCGACGGTGCTGGAGTCGGTGCCCAGGGCGCGCTTCCTCATCGCAGGGCGCGGGCAGGCCCAGGAGATCCGTGAGGAGTTGGCCCGCTTCGGCGACTCCGTGGTCTTCCTGGGGGGTGTCAGCGATGAGGACAAGGCCGCCATGCTGGCCTCGGCCAGCTGCTACGTGGCCCCGCAGACCGGAGGGGAGTCCTTCGGCATCGTCCTGGTGGAGGCCATGGCCGCCGGCACCCGGGTCATCGCCTCCGACCTCAAGGCCTTCTCCGACGTGCTCGGCGAGGGCCGTTACGGGGCCCTGTTCCGCAACGAGGACGGCAGCGACCTGGCCCGAGTCATCATCGACACCCTGCAGGACGCCACCGCCGCCCAGGCCCGCGTCCAGGCGGCCAGTCAGGTGGTCGGCCGCTACGACTGGTCCGCGGTCACCGACGAGGTGCTCGACGTCTACGACATGGCTCTGTCCACCGCCCACACCCGGGTCGAGCCCGCCCCCGGTTCGCGCACCATGCTGGGCCGGTTGCGCGATGCCCTGGACGACTAGCAGCCGATCTCAGGAGTGATGAGGAACCGACCATGGCAGCAACCATGACGACGGCCGTGACGCAGGCCGTTGATACCCCGGCCGGTGCGACCACGGCCCTACCGGCACTGTCCTCCACGGGGTCCGGTGTGACGACGGCGCCGATGTGGAGCATCGTCGTGCTGCTGGTCGGGCTGGCCGTGACCGCCGGGTGGGCCCTCTACGCCAGGGCAGTGCGGGTGGACCGGCTGCACCGGCAGGTGCTGGGCGCTCGAGCCACGCTTGAGGCCCAGCTCGTTCACCGGGCCGAGGCCGCGGCGGAGCTGGCCACCGTCCCCGCCCTGGATCCGGCCTCCGGACTGCTGCTCAGCCGGGCCGCTCGCGAGGCGCTGGATGCCGAGGGGCCTGTCGTCGATGACGGTCTGGACACCTCCACGCCTCTTGAGGGCACCCCCTCCTCGCATCCTGCTTCCAGCGGCGCGGCGCTCCCGGCGCCGACCACCCGCAGTCGGGCCCTCATCGAGTCCGATCTCAGCCGGGTCCTGCGGACGGTGGTCAGCGAGCCCGCACGCCGCGAGCTGTCCGCCGACCCGCTGAGCCTGCCCGCGCTCAACCGCCTGGACCGGGCCTGCTCCCGTCTGGTCCTGGCCCGCAGGTTCCACAACACCCACGTCAGCGAGGCCCAGGCCCTCAGGGCACGGCCGCTCGTCCGGATGTGCCACCTGGCTGGGCACGCGCCCATGCCCCAGACCTTCGATGCCGACGACGACACCACCCCTGAGGCGCCGCCCGAGCGCGACGACGAGGTGCAACCGAGGTGATTCCATGAGCATGCCCCCCAGTCCCTGGGCTCCCCGTCCCGGATACCGGCGCTCCAGCGCCCTGCCGCAGACCCCAGCCGACTCCGGCCCTCTTCCCGGAGTCGGGCAGCGGTATCAGGTTCATCGTGACTCTCAGGGCACGCCTCCTTCGCGGGCCACGGATCCTGAGGATGGCCGCCAGCAGCACGAGCAGGTGGCCTCCCTCGTCCCACCTGGTATTCCGGCGAAGGTCGGGGCGATTGTCATGCTGACCGCGATCGTTGTCTTCTCCCTGTACACCCTGTATTACTTCGCGGGCCTTCAGGACGACTTCGGGCCGGTTGTGCTTCCGTCATTTCTGCTGGCGCTCATCCCGCTAGGCGGGGTGCTGGTGGCCACGATGCTGCTCGCGGGAGTGTTCTGGTACGTCCGCTGGGAGCCCAGGCCTCCCGGTGTGTTCACGGTGGTCACGCTCCTGGTGGCGTTCCTGTGGGGGACGAGCGTGTCCACCCTGTGCTCCTTGGTGGTCAACGGCTGGGTGGCTCAGGTCATCACCGAGGCCATGGGGGATCCCGGACGCGGCCGGCGTGATTTCAGCGCCTCTGGTGGAGGAGCTGACCAAGGGACTGGGCGTCCTGTTCGTCTTCCTCATCTGGCGCCGCACGATCAATGGCACGATCGATGGGGTCGTGTATGCGGCGTTCACCGCCTCAGGTTTCGCCTTCGTTGAGAACATTCTCTACTTCGTTCAGGGATGGGAGCACGTCGGGACCATTTTTGTTACACGAGGGGTCCTGTCCCCGTTCGCTCACCTGACCTTCACCGCCTGCACCGGGGTCGCCATCGGAGTCTCCTCCCGCCGGCGCTCTCAGTACGCCTGGGCGTGGATGGCGCCTGTGGGCCTGGTCGGCGCGATCGTGCTTCATGCGACCTGGAACGGGTTCATCGCCTCAAACCTCGGGGTGTATCTGCTGTTTCAGGTTCCGTTCTACGCTCTGTGCGCCGGGCTGGTCTCGTGGCTGCGTTGGAGTGAGCGCCGGTCGATGCGTCGCGGGCTGGAGGACTACGCCCGCGCCGGCTGGTTCTCCCCGGCCGAAATCCAGATGCTCACCACCGGTGCTGGGCGCCGGTCGGGCAAGCGGTGGGCCGCCGCCAGGGGGCTGCAGGCCTCGGCGGCCATGAGTACTTTCCAGAAAGGTGCTGCGGAACTGGCCCAGCTACGCCAGCAGGCGGTGGACAGTCATGTTCAGGGCGAGCTGTCCGTCAAGGAGACCGAGCTGCTCGACCGGGTCAGCTCGGCGCGGCGGTCCTTCCTCGGGGCCGGCTAGAAGACGGCAGTAGCCGGATATCCTGCGACGGTTCAGGTCTCGCTGCGTGAGTATCGGGGACTGTTACGGAGGCGCGGGGTAGCATGCGTGGCGTCAGTATTTTCATGGAGACGTTGCTGTCGCCCTGTGCGGCGGCCGCGGCTCACGGCCGGAGGACCACGATTGAGTACAGAGCAGACCACTCCCAGCACCGGCACCCTCACCGTCAAACGCGGCATGGCGGACATGCTCAAGGGAGGCGTCATCATGGACGTCGTCACGCCCGAGCAGGCCCGTATCGCCCAGGACGCAGGAGCCGTCGCCGTCATGGCGCTCGAGCGCGTCCCTGCCGACATCCGAGCCCAGGGCGGCGTTGCCCGCATGAGCGACCCCGACCTCATCACCGGTATCATCGAGGCGGTCTCCATCCCGGTCATGGCCAAGGCCCGTATCGGTCACTTCGTGGAGGCCCAGGTCCTCCAGAGCCTCGGCGTGGACTACATCGACGAGTCCGAGGTCCTCACCCCGGCCGACTACGCCCACCACATCGACAAGCAGTCCTTCACCGTTCCTTTCGTGTGCGGAGCCACCAACCTCGGTGAGGCGCTGCGCCGCATCACCGAGGGCGCGGCCATGATCCGCTCCAAGGGTGAGGCCGGAACCGGGGACGTCTCCAACGCAGTGACCCACATGCGCACGATCCGCGATGAGATCCGTCGCCTGACCTCGCTGCCCGAGGACGAGCTCTACGTGGCAGCCAAGGAGCTCGCCGCCCCCTACGAGCTCGTCGCCGAGGTCGCCCGCACCGGGCACCTGCCGGTCGTGCTGTTCACCGCCGGTGGCATCGCCACCCCCGGCCGACGCCGCCATGATGATGCAGATGGGGGCCGAGGGCGTCTTCGTGGGCTCGGGCATCTTCAAGTCCGGTGACCCCGCCAAGCGGGCCGCCGCCATCGTGCGCGCCACCGCGCAGTTCGACGACCCCGACGTCATCGCCGAGGTCTCGCGCGGACTGGGCGAGGCGATGGTGGGGATCAACGTCGACGAGATCCCCGAGCCCCACCGCCTGGCGGAACGCGGCTGGTGACCGGCCCCCTGGTCGACGGGACGTCACCCGGTGCTGGTCCCCGAGGACTGGGACCAGCACCTCGACGCCGCCGAGTGGAGCCTGGGGGAGGACGGTCTGCCCTTCAGGACGGCCGCCCGGGTCCTGGCCGTGACCCAGGACGGCGAGGTGCTGCTGCTGGTGGGGCACGACGCCGCGGACCCGGATCACAGCTGGGTCTTCACCCCGGGAGGAGGGCTGCGCAGCGGTGAGGACCCTCGTGCCGGGGCCGTGCGTGAGCTGGTCGAGGAGTCCGGGATCGAGGTCGCCCCGGCGGACCTGGAGGGCCCATCGCCCACCGGGAGGCGATCTTCCGCTTCGCCTCCGTCACGTGCCGCCAGGACGAGATCTTCTTCCTCCTGCACCTGCCGACCCGGCGCCCGGTCAGGAAGGACGGCTGGACGTGCCTGGAGCGCGACGTCGTCGACTCCATCTCGTGGTGGAGTGCCGAGCAGCTGCAGGCCGCCCAGCAGCGGGGGCAGGAGATCTACCCGGTGCGCCTGCCCGAGATCGTGGAGGAGCTCGCCTCGGGCTGGAACGGTCGGCGCCTCGACCTGACCGATCCGGTGGACCAGGAGGTCCTGGCCGAGCTCGCGAGCAACCCTCCCCGTCACTGCGACCCCAGCACCTGAAGGAGCCCGATGACCGACTCGAGCCACGCCCACCGCCCGGCACACACGATGGACGCCCGCCATCCCCGGGCGCTCTTCCCAGCGCTCGCAGCGCCCGACTCCCGCCCCACGATCGGGATCCTGGCCCTTCAGGGCGACGTGCGCGAGCACTCCTTGGCCCTCGAGGCGGCCGGAGCGCGACCCGTCGTCGTGCGCCGCGCCGCCGATCTGGGTGAGGCTCCCGGCCACCGGCTCGACGGCCTGGTGATCCCCGGAGGGGAGTCGACCACCATGAGCACGCTGCTGGTCGCCTTCGAGATGCTCGCGCCCCTGCGTGAGCTCATCGGCGCGGGCCTGCCCGCCTACGGGTCCTGCGCCGGGATGATTATGCTGGCCGACCGCGTCGAGGGGGCTCAGGAGGGCCAGGCCTTCCTGGGTGGCATCGACATGACCGTGCGCCGCAACGCCTTCGGCCGACAGGTGGACTCCTACGAGGAGGACCTCATCGCCCCGGTGCTCGGCGCGGGGCCGGACCGACCGCTGCGCGCCGTCTTCATCCGGGCCCCCTGGGTGGAGGAGGTGGGCCCGGGCGTCGAGATCCTCGCCACGACCCGCGCCGGACGTGCGGCTGGGGTCGGTGGGGCCGACGGCGGTAGGATCGTCGCGGTTCGTCAAGGGTCCCTGCTCGCCACGTCCTTCCACCCGGAGGTCGGAGGCGACCACCGGGTCCACGACGTCTTCGTCTCCATGGTGACGCGCCGGGCCTGAGCAGGTCCGGCAGCGCCCTCAGTATCGACTCCCAAGGAGCACTTATGTCGGGTCACTCCAAGTGGGCCACCACCAAGCACAAGAAGGCCGCCATCGACGCCAAGCGCGGCAAGCTCTTCGCACGTCTCATCAAGAACATCGAGGTCGCCGCCCGCACCGGCGGTGGTGACCCCACCGGTAACCCCACTCTGTTCGACGCCATCCAGAAGGCCAAGAAGAACTCCGTGCCGGCGGACAACATCACCCGCGCCGTCAAGCGCGGCAGCGGCGAGGAGGCCGGTGGTGCCGACTGGCAGACCATCATGTACGAGGGCTACGGCCCCGGCGGGGTCGCCTTCCTCGTCGAGTGCCTCACCGACAACCGCAACCGGGCCGCCTCCGACGTGCGCGTGGCCTTCTCCCGCAACGGCGGGAACCTGGCCGACCCGGGCTCGGTGGCCTACAACTTCACCCGTAAGGGCGTCGTCGAAGTCGCCAAGGCCGACGGCGTGGACGAGGACTCCATCCTCATGGCCGTCTTGGACGCTGGTGCCGAGGAGGTCGAGGACATGGGCGAGTCCTTCGAGATCTACTCCGAACCTGGTGACATCGTCGCTGTGCGTACCGCTCTGACGGAGGCGGGGATGGACTATGACTCCGCCGAGGTCCAGTTCGTCGCCGGCACCAAGGTGGAGGTCGATGTCGAAGGAGCCCGCAAGGTCTTCCGCCTCATCGACGCCCTGGAGGACTCCGACGACGTCCAGAACGTCTACACCTCGGTGGACCTCAGCCCGGAGGTGGCCGCCGAGTTCGCCGGCGACGAGGACTGAGCCCCTGGACCTCGCCGGCCCCCGGCCGCGCTCGGCTCGCGCCGTCGTCGCTCAGCAACGGGTCCTGGGAATCGATCCCGGACTGACCCGCTGTGGTCTGGGATGCGTCGATGTCGACCCTCGCCGTCAGGTGCGCCTCGTGGAGGTCGGCGTGGTTCGCACACCGCCTTCCCAGAGCCCCGAGCTGAGGCTGCTGACCATCACGGAGGCCATTGAGGACTGGATCGCCCGCCTGGGCCCGTCGGTGGTCTCCATCGAGCGGGTCTTCGCGCAGGACAACCTGCGCTCCGTCATCGGGGTCGCCCAGGTCATGGGGACCGCGATGGCCACGGCGGCGCGCGCGGGCCTGGAGGTCGCTCAGCACACGCCCAGTGAGGCCAAGGCCGCCGTCACCGGCTCGGGCACGGCTGACAAGGCTCAGGTCCAGGCCATGGTCACCCGCATCCTCGGCCTCGACGCCCCACCCCGGCCGGCCGACGCCGCCGACGCCCTGGCCCAGGCGATCTGCCACGGCTGGCGAGGGGCGGAACGGGGACGGACGACGCCACCGAGATGGTCTCCGCCGGGGGAGCGGTGCGTGTCTCGGCCCGCACGCCGGCACAGCGCCAGTGGGCCGCCGCCCAGGCCGCGGCCCGGCGCACCGGTGCCGTCGACCCGCGCCGGGTGCGGCGCTGAGGGGCGCGCTGAACTCGGGCTGCTAGGATCCGAACGTCTGTTCGAGCACCGTCGGCGTTCGTTGAGTCGGCCTGAGGACGCTCGACCCACTGAGAACTCCAGGAGGAGTCGCCCATGATCGCCTCACTGCGCGGCACTGTCCTCAGTGTCGGCCTGACCAGTGCCGTCATTGAGACGGGCGGCGTCGGCATGAGTATCCAGGCCACGCCCACCACGCTGTCCGGCCTCAGGGTCGGTGAGGAGGCCCTCGTCCACACCGAGATGGTGGTCCGTGAGGACTCGCTGACGCTGTTCGGCTTCGCCGACACCGATGAGAGGGACAGCTTCCGCACCCTGATGAGCGCCAAGGGGGTCGGAGCCAAGCTGGCGCTGGCGATGCTGGCCGTCCACACGCCCAACGCGCTCAGGCGGGCCATCGCCTCCCAGGACGTCGCCGCCCTCACGCGGGTGCCTGGCCTCGGGCCCCAAGGGTGCTCAGCGTGTCATCCTGGACGTGGCCGACAAGCTGGGCCCTGTCACCGGGGACGATCTGGGGGCCGCGCGGACAGCTGCGCAGACAGCGCCGGGGATGGAAGTGGTGCCCGCCGGCGGTCCCGAGCCGCACGCCGACGTCGTTGCCGCTCTGGTGCAGCTCGGCTGGAACGAGGCCAGTGCGCGCCAGGCCGTCGCCTCCGTGACGGCCGATGCCGCCGACGGGGGCCAGGAGCCGGACATGGCGGCGGTGCTGCGGGCCTCCTTGAGGTGGTTGGGAGGCGGGCACCGTGGCTGAGCCCGATGAGCTCGATGGGCAGCGCCTGGTCGGTGGTGGCGCCGACGCCACCGAGCGCGCCGCCGAGGCGGCTCTACGGCCCAAGCGCCTGGAGGACTTCACCGGGCAGGAGGTGGTGCGAGGCCAGCTCTCGGTGGTGCTGCGCTCGGCCCTGGCCCGTGGAGTGACGGCTGATCACGTACTGCTCTCTGGGCCGCCCGGGCTGGGCAAGACCACCCTGGCCATGATCATCGCCGCCGAGGTGGACGGCTCCCTGCGCCTGACCTCGGGGCCGGCCATCCAGCACGCCGGAGACCTCGCGGCCATCCTGTCCTCCCTGGAGGAGGGGGACGTGCTGTTCATCGATGAGATCCACCGCCTGGCACGCACCGCCGAGGAGATGCTCTACCTGGCGATGGAGGACTTCCGGGTCGACATCGTCGTGGGAAAGGGACCCGGCGCCACCTCCATCCCCCTGTCCCTGCCTCCCTTCACCGTCGTCGGAGCCACCACGAGGGCGGGGCTGCTGCCCGCGCCGCTGCGGGACCGCTTCGGCTTCACCGGGCACCTCGACTACTACGGGCCGAGCGAGCTCACCCGGATCCTCACGCGCAGCGCAGGGCTGCTGGGGGTGAGCCTGGAGGCGGACGCCGCCAAGGAGCTGGCCTCACGCTCGCGCGGCACACCCCGTATCGCCAACCGGTTGCTGCGCCGCGTCCAGGACTGGGCGGAGGTGCACGGGCGGCCCGGACGACTGGACCTGACGGCGGCGCGCGGCGCCCTGGATGTCTTCGAGGTCGACGCCCTCGGGCTGGATCGTCTGGACCGCCAGGTGCTCGAGGCCCTGTGCACCCGGTTCGGCGGCGGCCCGGTGGGGCTGACGACGCTGGCGGTCAGCGTGGGGGAGGAGCCCGAGACGGTGGAGACCGTGGCTGAGCCCTACCTGGTGCGCGAAGGGCTCGTGGTGCGCACCCCGCGGGGGCGGGCCGCCACGCCGGCTGCCTACAGCCACCTGGGACTCGAGCCCCCTGCCGACGGATCATTGTTCTCCTGAGCGACAACCGGGTAATGTAATCATTTTGTAACCGGTTGGTACCCAGTTGTGCCCGACCACTCGCCAACGGTCGGTAAGGCTCTGGCCCACGTGCCATAGACTCGCCACCGCCGGCCTGTGACAGTCGTAGGTCTGCATCAGCCGAGACTGCCTTGTCGAAACGGAAGAGGCCTCCATGTCGTCGTATTTCATCTGGATCATGTTCATCGGGATGCTCCTGATGATGTGGTTCGTCAGTCGCAGGCAGCGCGCGATGCAGGAGGAGCAGAAGCGCCGTACCGAGAAGGGTCTGGTGCCCGGCAACTGGGTTCGTACCATCGGAGGCTTCTACGGCACGGTCGTCGAGGTCGACGGTGACGTGGTCACCCTGGCCACACCGCTGGGAGACGAGACTCTGTGGAGCAAGCGGGCGATCGCCGCCATCGAGGAGCCGCCCTTCGGCTCCGCCTCCGTCGACGAAGAGTCCGGCTCCGACGTCGAGCAGTCCGACGACGGCCGCGAGTCCGAGCAGGACTCGGCCGAGCCGCAGTCGTGATGTCCCGAACCGACCGCTCTTCCACGATGTGAACGCGGTGGCTCCCCATGGAGCCCTGCAGACCCCGCCCGGGCTTGGCCAGCCGACTCGCCGAGTCCACCGGAAACGGTGCGCCTCATGGTCGCGCCCGCCACGCATCCCAACCCCATACTCACCTCAATCTTCGAGCCGTGCGCTCGAGCACACTCCACCCCAGGAAGGGACCACGTGTCCAGTAAGCAGCGAAAGCGCCCAGGGCGCCGCCTCCTGATGTTCGTCCTCGTCCTCGTCATCGGTTTCGGTGCGCTCGTGGCGGGAAGTATGAGGCATAAGGCCTCGCTCACCCCCGGTCTCGCCCTCGATCTGGAGGGCGGCACCCAGCTCATTTGACGCCCACCACCTCTGATGGCTCGGCGATCAGTGATAACGACGTCGAGCAGGCCATCGAGGTGATCCGTCAGCGCGTGGATGCCTCCGGTGTCTCCGAGGCGCAGATCTCTCGCCAGGGCGGTCAGAACATCGTGGTCTCGCTGCCCGGCAAGCCCAGCCAGGCCACCCTGGAGCTGGTACGCACCTCGGCCGTCATGTACTTCCGCCCGGTCCTGCGCGTTCTGCCGGGCAGCGCCCAGCAGGCCGCTAAGAACATCGCCAGCCAGAACCCCTCCGGCGCGGTGACCCCGGCGCCGACGGTTCAGCCCAGCCCGAGCGCCGGTAGCGAGGCGACTCAGCCCGCAGAGGACTCGGAGGGCGCTGAGGAGGGCACAGGCGAGGGTGAGCAGCCGGCCGCGACCCCGGCTCCCACCGCGCAGCCCACGGCTCAGCCGACGGCGCAGCCCAGGACTCCCGAGGAGATTGCCAAGCAGCTGGCGGACGTCAACCAGGACGGCGTCATCTCCTCCGACCCGCTCCCCGCGCAGGACAAGACGAACTCATCGGACTCCTGGATCACCGAGAAGCTCCTCTACGACGGCTACATGACCGACTGCTCCGACCCGAAGAACCTCACGGGGCAGACGCAGGACCCCAAGGTCGCCGTCATCTCCTGCTCCAAGGAGGCCGGCTCCCACAGCCACGGCGCCTACATCCTCGGCCCTGCCGAGATCACCGGGACCGAGCTCAAGAGCGCCAACTCGGGTCTGGAAACCGACTCCCGGGGGCAGGCCACCCACCAGTGGGTCGTCTCGCTGGCCTTCAACGGTGACGGCACCAAGAAGTTCGCCGAGCTGTCCAAGCGGCTGCTGGCCTACCGCGACCAGGCGAGCGCCGCCGGTGCGCAGGGCGCTCAGAACCCGCAGGCCCAGAGCAGTGGGGACAAGGCCCAGTTCGCCATCGTCCTGGACGGCCTGACCATCATGGCCTCCGGCTTCAACGAGACCGTCCACTCGCCGATCACCGACGGTCGGGTCCAGATCACCGGCGGCTTCACCCAGAACCAGGCCAACACGCTGGCCAACCAGCTCTCCTTCGGCTCGCTGCCGCTGAGCTTCACGGTGCAGTCCGAGCAGCAGATCTCCGCCACCTTGGGAACCGAGCAGCTGCGCAACGGCCTGATCGCCGGGCTCATCGGCTTCGCCCTCATCATCCTCTACCTGGCCTGGCAGTACCGCGGCCTGGCGGTGGTGGCCGTGGCCTCCCTGGTGGTGGCAGCAGCCGGCACCTACCTGGTCATCGCGGCACTGAGCGCGACCATGGGCTACCGCCTGTCCCTGGCGGGGGTCGCCGGACTCATCATCTCCATCGGCATCACAGTCGACTCCTTCATCATCTACTTCGAGCGCGTCCGTGACGAGGTGCGTCAGGGACGGACCCTGAGGACCGCGATCGATGAAGGATGGAAGCACGCCAGGCGCACGATCCTCGTCTCCGACGCCGTCAACCTCGTGGCCGCGATCGTCCTGTACTTCCTGGCTGTCGGCGGGGTCCAGGGATTCGCCTTCACCCTGGGGGTGACCACGTGCGTGGACCTGGCCATCATCATCCTGTTCACCCACCCGATGATGGAGTGGATCGTCCGATTCCGTTTCTTCGGTGAGGGGCACCGCCTCTCCGGTCTTGACCCCGAGCACCTCGGGGCGACGTCCTCGACCTACGGCAAGGGGCGCGAGGCGGTCGCCGACCGCGTGACCGGGTCGCTGGCGCGCCGCAAGGCCGAGGCCCGCAGGAACGCCGAGAGCCCGGAGGGCGCGGCTGAGGAGTCCGACGGCGAGGCCGCCGACGATGAGGCTGAGCAGCAGGAGGGCGACGCGGTCGATGCCGCGGCCGACAAGGGAAAGGACGGTGAGACGAAGTGAAGTCTCTCGCCACGCTCGGTAACGAGCTCTACTCGGCCAAGACATCCATCCCCTTCGTCGGCAAACGGAAGATCTGGTACCTCATCGCCGTCGTCATCATTCTGGGCTCGGCCACGCTCCTGGGCACCGTGGGACTGACTCCGGGCATCGACTTCAAGGGCGGTTCGGAGATCACGGTCACGGGGCTGTCCTCCCCCTCAGAGCGTCCTGCCAACGAGGTCCTCTCCAAGAGCGACCTGGCGGCCGGCTCCTCGGTGACCACCATGGGGTCGTCGTCGGTCAGGGTGCAGACCTCTGAGCTGAGCAAGCAGCGCCTCGACTCGCTGGCCGGTCAGCTCGCCACCGCCTACAAGACCGACGCCTCCAACGTCTCAGCGACGACCGTGGGACCGACCTGGTCCTCCGACGTCACGAAGAAGGCGGTTCGAGGGCTGGTCCTGTTCTTCATCTTCGTCGGACTGCTCATCTGGGCGTACTTCCGCACCTGGAAGATGGCGGCGGCAGCCCTGCTCGCCCTGTGCCACGACATCATCGTCACCGTGGGCATCTACGCCCTGTCCGGATTCGAGGTCACCCCGGCCACGATCATCGGTGTGCTGACGATTCTGGGCTACTCCCTCTACGACACGGTGGTGGTCTTCGACAAGATCCGGGAGAACACCGAGGACTTCGAGTCCCAGAGCCGATCCACCTACGCCGAGCTCGCGAACCTGGCGGTCAACCAGACCTTCATCCGATCGATCAACACCTCCGTGGTCGGTGTGCTCCCGGTGGCCTCGCTGCTGTTCGTCGGAGCCTTCATCCTGGGCGCAGGAACGCTTCGTGACATCGCCCTGACGCTGTTCATCGGTATGATCGCCGGAACCCTGTCCTCGATCTTCCTGGCCACCCCCCTCCTAGTGGACCTGCGTTCACGTGAGAAGCGCATCAAGGAACACACCGCCAAGGTCGCCGCGGCGCGCCAGCACCGTCGGGACGAGGCCGGTGACGATGCCGAGGAACTGGCTAAGATTGACGCGGCTCCGGCCGCCTCACCAGTCACTCCCGGCCACCACCTCGGCGTGGCGGCTCAGCCAAAAAGGAAGAAGAAGCGCAGATGACCGCTCCCGTGGCCCATTCCGAGTCGGTGCCCGAGTCTCTGACCAGGCTGGTCATGAGCCATCTGCGCGAGATTCCCGACTTCCCCGAGCCGGGGGTCCTCTTCCGGGACATCACTCCGCTCCTGGCCGACGGACAGGCCTTCGCCGCTCTCGTCGAGGGGCTGGCCGATCACTACCGGGGTCGGATCGATGCGATCGCGGGGCTCGAGTCGCGCGGCTTCATCCTGGCAGCGCCCTTGGCGGTTCGGCTCGGGGTCGGCATGATCACGGTGCGCAAGGGCGGCAAGCTGCCCGGCCCGGTCATCGGCGTGGACTACGCACTCGAGTACGGCACGGCCCGGATGGAGCTGCGGCCCGAGACCGTCACCAAGGGCGCACGTGTCCTGGTCATCGACGATGTGCTGGCCACCGGTGGGACGGCCTCCGCCTCCATCTCCCTCATTGAGCAGGCCGGTGCCTCAGTGGAGGCCATCTGCATGCTTCTGGAGCTGTCCGATCTCGACGGTCGTCGCCAACTCCAGGGGCGTGAGGTCGACTCGATCGTCATCTTCTGAGGCGGCGGCTCGTCGCTGGCCGGCTGCTTGACGGGTGACCGGGGCTGTTTCTCGTGCGGTGTCGCGCTCCCGAAGGATGCGACACCGCACGCCTACCAGCAGCGCCGGCACGCTTCGGTGTGCTGGCCGCTATATGATGCGTCAATGACGGAGACGAAGAACACCCCGGACACGTCAGGTGACAGTGTTGTCCCCGGCTCGCGCGTGCGCAGCCGTCTGGCGTGGTTCGGCTCCCGGGGGCACTCCACACCGGCGGCCATCGAGCCGCTGCTGCGCGCGGTGCGCGCCAACCACCCCAAGGCCGACACGAGCCTCATCGTGCGCGCCTACGAGGTGGCGGAGAAGGCTCACTCCGGCCAGCGACGCAAGTCCCGGGGAGCCCTACATCACTCACCCGGTGGCAGTAGCGACCATCCTGGCTGAGCTGGGGATGACGGCCCAGACCCTGGCGGCAGCCGTCCTACACGACACCGTGGAGGACACCGACTACACCCTCGAGCGCCTGCGCGCCGACTTCGGGGACGAGATCAGCCTGCTCGTCGACGGCGTCACCAAGCTCGACAAGCTCCAGTACGGTGAGGCCGCCCAGGCCGAGACGGTGCGCAAGATGATTATCGCGATGTCCAAGGACATCCGGGTGCTGGTCATCAAGCTCGGCGATCGCCTCCACAACGCCCGCACCTGGAAGTACGTCTCCGCGGAGAACGCCGCCCGCAAGGCCAAGGAGACTCTGGAGATCTACGCGCCCCTGGCCCACCGCCTGGGAATGAACACGATCAAGTGGGAGCTGGAGGACCGGTCCTTCAAGGCCCTCTACCCGGGCGTGTACGAGGAGATCGAGCACATGGTGGCTGAGCGGGCCCCGGCTCGTGAGGAGTACCTGCGTCAGGTCCGCCTCCAGATCGAGGAGGACCTGAGGGTCAACAAGATCAAGGGTGCCGTGACCGGGAGGCCCAAGCACTACTACTCGATCTACCAGAAGATGATCGTGCGGGGGAAGGACTTCGACGACATCTACGACCTGGTGGCGCTGCGAGTCATCGTCGACACCGTCCAGGACTGCTACGCGGTGCTCGGCTCCCTGCACTCGCGCTGGACCCCCATGAGCGGGCGCTTCAAGGACTACATCGCCGTCCCCAAGTTCAACCTCTACCAGTCGCTGCACACGACTGTCGTGGGGCCGGGTGGCAAGCCGGTGGAGATCCAGATCCGCACCCACGAGATGCACCGTATGGCCGAGTACGGTGTGGCCGCGCACTGGCGCTACAAGGAGGACCCCAACGCCTCGGGCCCCAGCGCCCTGGGAGGCAGGCCCGGAGACTCCGACCAGGGCGACATGGGCTGGCTGCGCCAGCTCGTCGACTGGCAGAAGGAGACCCAGGATCCCACCGAGTTCCTCGACGCCCTGCGCTACGAGATGGCGGGGGACCAGGTCTACGTCTTCACCCCCCGGGGTGATGTCCTGGCACTGCCGGCGGGGGCCACCCCGGTGGACTTCGCCTACGCCGTCCACACCGAGGTCGGCCACCGCACCGTGGGCGCACGCGTCAACAGCCGACTGGTGCCCCTGGACACGCGTCTGGAGAACGGTGACACGGTGGAGGTCTTCACCTCCAAGGCCATCAACGCCGGACCCTCGCGCGACTGGCTCTCCTTCGTCGCCTCCACCCGGGCCCGCAACAAGATCCGTTCGTGGTTCTCCAAGGAGCGTCGTGAGGAGGCCATCGAGGAGGGCAAGGGCGCCATCGCCCGCACCCTGCGCAAGCAGAACCTGCCCCTGCAGCGCCTCATGAGCCACGAGACCCTCATGAACGTGGCCAAGACCCTCGACAAGGTCGACATCGACGGCCTGTACGCCGCGGTGGGTGAGGGACACGTGTCGGCCCAGCACGTCGTCGACACTCTGGTGGCCACCATGGGCGGGGAGGACGGCGCCGAGGAGACCCTCGCGGAGGGATCCTGCCCACCCGGGCCACGACGCACCGACGTCCGCGCACGGCCGATGCCGGAGTCGTCGTCGCCGGCATGGATGAGGGCGACGTCTACGTCAAGCTGGCGCGCTGCTGCACCCCCATGCCGGGCGACCCCATCGTCGGCTTTCATCACCCGCGGCTCGGGTGTCTCAGTGCACCGGGCCGACTGCCAGAACGTCGATCAGCTCCAGCGTGAGCCCGAGCGCCTCATCACCGTCTCCTGGGCGGATCACGCCCAGTCGGCCTACCTGGTCCAGGTGGAGGTCGAGGCCCTGGACCGCGGGGGCCTGCTCGCCGACATCACCCGAGCGCTGGCAGACAGCCACGTCAACCTGGTGAGCGCCTCCATCGCCACGAGCCGGGACCGGGTCGTCACCGGGCGGTTCGTCGTCGAGCTGGCTGAGGTCGGGCACCTGGACCACACGCTGGCGGCCCTGCGGCGCATCGACGGCGTCTTCGAGGCGCGCAGAAGCCTGTCAGCCGCGCGCCGCTCCAACTGATGTCATGGTCCTGGGCGCCGGCTACTGCACGCAGGCCATGACCTCCTCGATGATGTGCTGCGCCCGCGGGCAGCCTCTGCTGGCGGCCCCCGGCAGTGGTTGAGCGTGAGCAGGAGACGGACTCGGCTCACTCCGTGGTTGCGGGCGGTCAGGATGGCCTGCACAGCCTGTACCGGTGGACCCCAGGCGGGCGATGTCGACGGCGGCTCGGGCGATCGTGGCGCAGGTGATGCCCCCGATCACGGTCGTGTCGCAGTGGGGCAGCCGGCCTCGTCGGGTCACCAGATAGGGCAGTCGACTTCGACGGCCTCCGGGCAGGCTCACCTCCAGGGATTCGGGCGGGGGCCCGCCGACGTGCACCCACAGGGCGGTGCTTGCCAGCAGCACACCCCGGCAGGGCAGGGCTGCGGCAATGGCCCGCATGCGTCCCTCGGCCGAGCGCAGAGTGTCTGCCGGTTGCAGGTTGCCCAGGACGTTGATCAGCAGCCGGGCATCGAGGTCGGCGCACCTGAGCACCTCCATGTCCTGGGGCGGAAGCGTGCCCAGGACGGGGGTCAGCGGGCGAGCGGACAAGTGGGCCACGGCGGCGTGGCCGGGTACCGGGACGAAACGAGCCATATGCCATCGTGGACGGCAACCGGTCGCGGGCGCCACAGTGAACCGGCCGCCTGTGGATAACCTCGTGGTGACCGCGCGGAGTTGACCCTCACGCGGCGGGAGGCTCCACGGTGGACGACACGCATCCGGACATGTGCCAGGTGGAGCCGGTACTGAGGAAGGAGACTACGGTGAAGGACTCTCAACAGCGTCATGCTGGAGCTGAAGGGCCTGGCAGGCCAGCCGAGGCCACGGTCGATGCTGTGTCGGATGACGCTGACATCGCCATGACGGTCGGTGAGGTCTCAACGCTCCTGGGCGTCAGCGTCAGGGCGCTGCATCACTGGGACGAATCCGGCCTGGTGCATCCCTCCCAGCGCAGTGCCGCCGGCTACCGGCTCTACAGCGAGGCGGACATCATGCGCCTCCAGCAGGTCCTCGTCTACCGGCAGACCGGCATGAGCCTGGCCGACATCAAGGCAGTCCTTGACGAGCCGGGCGCCGATGCACTGACGCACCTGCGCCGTCAGCGCGAGCTGGTGCAAGGACAGATCTCCCACCTGCAGCACAAGCTCAGCTCCATCGACATGGTGATCGATATACAGCAGCTGGGGGCGAGGATCTCCGTGGCTGAGATGGCGGAGATCTGGGGGACCGACTGGGACCCCGTCTATGTCGAGGAGGCCCGCGCCCAGTGGGGTGATACACCGGAGTGGGCCGAGTCCTACCGGCGCAAGGCTCGGATGTCTCGCGCCGACTGGGAGCAGGCGCACGAGGAGACCGTCGCTCTGGAGACCGCGCTTGCCGAGGCGATGCGCAACGGCGTCGAACCGGGCAGCCCCGAGGCCAATGCCCTGGCGCGGTGGCACCGCAAGGACTTCAACCGGTGGTTCGAGGTCTCCACCTCCAAGCAGGTCATCATCGCCCGCAGCTATGTGGCGGACGAACGCTATGCCCGCTACTACGACAAGCGTGCGCCGGGTCTGGCGGCCTGGCTCAAGGACGTCATCGACGCCTGCGCCAGGTCCGAGGGAGTGGATCCCGAAACCGCCACCTGGGAGTAGCAGATCGCTCGACCAGCGACACCAGGACGAGACACGAGGCGGGGCCGACACCGGTGGGTGGTGTCGGCCCCGCCTCAGGCGCTCCTTCAGTCTCAGAGCTGAGCGGAAGGTGCTCGGCTCAGGCCTTGGCTGAGCGCAGCACCTGCTCGAGCCAGGCCCGGCGAGCCGTCAGCGCGGCCTCGGCCTCGGCGATCTTCTTGGCGTCACCGGCGGCCTGGGCGGCTGCCAGGTCCTTCTCCAGACCGGCGATCGCGTCCTGGAGCTGACCGGCCAGGCCCTCGGCGCGGGCCTTGGTCTCCGGGTCGGTGCGGCGCCACTCGGCGTTCTCGGCCTCACGGATCGCGTCCTCGACGGCGCGCATGCGGCCCTCAATGCGACGCACGGCGCCGCGCGGGACCCGCCCGGCCTCCTCCCAGGCGTCCTGAATGGGGCGCAGGGCCTTCTTGGCGGCCTTGATGTCCTTGATGGGCAGGAGCGCCTCGGCCTTGGCCACCAGCGCCTCCTTGACCTTGAGGTTCTCGGCGAACTCGGCGTCGACGGCCTCGTCCTTGGCGCGGCGGGCGTCGTAGAAGACCTGCTGGGCGGCCCGGAAGCGGGCCCACAGGGCGTCGTCCTCCTTACGGGAGGCGCGTCCGGCCTTCTTCCACTCGGCCAGCAGGTCACGGTACTTCGCGGAGGTGCCGGCCCAGTCGGTGGAGGTCTGCATCTCCTCGGCGCGCTTGATGAGCGCCTCCTTGGCGGCCCGCACCTGCGCCTGCTTGGCGTCCAGCTCGCTGAAGAACTGGCGGCGGTGACGGTCGAAGGTGGTGCGCGCGTGGGAGAAGCGCTTCCACAGCCCGTCCTCGGTGGGACGGTCCAGGCGCGGCCCGCGCCGCTGCGCGGCCTTCCAGGACTCGAGCAGCTCACGCAGCTCGGCTCCGGAGTTCTTCCACTGCGTACGGGCCGGGTCCTGCTCGGCGATGGCCTCAGCGCGCTCGACGATCGCCGTGCGCTCCTTGAGGGCCTGCTCCTTGGCGGCCGCGCGCTCGGCGGAGACGGCCTCGCGTCGCTCGGCGGCCACGGTCTTGAGCGCGGCGAAACGGGCCCGCAGTCCCTCCAGGTCGCCGACGGCGGCCGGCTCGGTGAGGGACTCGGAGATCGAGGACAGGGTCGAGTCGATCTCGCGGACGCTGAGCTGGGGCAGGCGGGTGGCGAACAGGTCGATGGTCGCCTTGAGGTCCAGGTAGCGGCGCACGTAGAAGGCCATGGCCTCGGCGATCGGGGCATCGGGGAACTGGCCGACCTCGCGCTCGGCGCCACCGTCCTGGACGTAGACCCGGCCCTCACCGTCCACGCGTCCCCACTTGGCGGCGTCCATGGCCTCCTGCGGGTCGACGGCCGGCTCGGCAGGTGCCGCAGGCGCCGCTGCCGCGGGAGCGGGAACCTCGGCCGGGGTCGGCGTGGCGTCCTCCGGGGTGGTCTCGGCGGCCTGAACCTTCTCGGTCGGCTGCTCGGTCTGGGCAGGCTCCTCGGAGGCGGGAGACGCCGGCTCGTCAGAGGACGCCGCTGTGGGCTGCTCGACGGGCTGGTCCGCGGGCTCGCCGAGCTCGGGCTCCTTGGAGGACTCGTTGGAGGACTCGACGTCGGCATGTGTCTGCGGGGTGCTGGTCTGCGTTGACGCAACGGCCTCGACCGCGGGATCGGCGGGGGAGGCGTCGGCCGTTGGTGCCTGCTCCGTCGGGCTGGGCGCTGCCGACTCGTTCAGGTCGGTCGGCTGGATGGTCTGCTCAGTGTCTGATTGGTTGTCAGGCTGGTTGTCAGACCGGTTGTCGGGCTGGATCCGCTCAGTCACGGGATGCTCCTTCATGGTTGACGGGGAGGGAGCGGTGTGACCGCTCCGTTCCGTTCGCGCCCGGCTCTCAAGCCGGGTGGTGGTGAGGTGCCGTCGGAGGACGGCAGTGCCGAAAGTCTACGTTCCCGCTGGCTCCATTCACCATCCTTCGCCCCACTGATTTCAGTTGATTCGTTGAGCGCCGGTGCCCCTCACGAGCGGGCCGGCGTCGAGTGCCCCCACCTCGGCGACTGCTGGCGCTGTTAACATGTGACCATGCTCGCGTGACTCGCCCCTGTGCCCCCACCGCCTCATGCCAAGGACGAGTCATGCCTGCGATCAGTTTCTCCCATGTCAGCTTCTCCTACACCTCCGCCCCCTTGCTGGAGAGCATCAACCTCACGGTCTCCGACGACGAACGCGTCTGCGTCGTCGGCCCCAACGGATCGGGGAAGTCCACGCTCCTGCGCCTGGCCACCGGTGAGCTGTCGCCTGACCACGGGGACTGTCAGCATTCCCGAGCAGCATGGTCGGCCGGCGGCCGACTCGGAGGAGTCGACCGCCACGTCGATCGAGGGCTATCTCGACGCCGTCTGCGCTGAGACTCTGGACGCGCTTGATCGTTTCGAGCGCATGGGCGAGGCCATCGCCCATGCCGGAGCTGAAGCCGGCTCCCTCGCTGAGGAGTTCGCTGAGGAGTACGACTCGTTACTGACCCGGCTCGAGTCGCTGGACGCCTGGAACCTGCCGGCTCGGCGGGCTGAGGCGCTCGCCGGGCTGGGACTGGGACAGGTGGACACAGGCCGCCTGGTCTCCTCCCTGTCGCCGGGCCAACGGGGGAGGCTGGAGATCGCGGCTCTGCTTCTTTCGGCCGGTCAGGCGCTGGTGCTCGACGAGCCCACCAACCACCTGGATGCCGGTAGCAGTAGCTACCTGAGCGAGATGATGGTGTCATGGCCCGGACCGGTCCTTTTCTCCTCTCACGATCGTGCCTTCATTGACGAGGTGGCCACCGCCGTCGTCGACCTCGACACAGCGCCGTGGCAGGCACTCGCCACCGCCTCCGGGGACAGCGGCCCCATGGGTGCCTACCGGTGCGCGGGGCGATACAGCGACTACCTCGTGGAGAAGGCGCACGCCAGGTCCTCCCACCGCAGTCTTCACCAGCGTCAGCAGGAGCAGCGGCGCAAGCTCGTGCGTCACCGTCGTGACTCTGAGATCGTTGGGCACAGCGGGGCAGCGCCCCGGAGTGAGGCCCGCATCGCCCGGAAGTTCTACGCCGACCGTGCCCAGCGCGTTTCCACCCGACGCCAGACGCAGGACGACCGCCGGCTGGAGGCGCTCGCCAGTACCGAGGTGCGCAGGCCCCGCTCCTACGACCTGCAGCTGCGTCTGGCTGAACCGGCGCCGCGAACAGGGACGGCGGTCTCAGCCCGGTCAGCTGCCGTACCCGGGCGCCTTGCACCGGTCACGATCGACGTCATGGCAGGCGAGCACCTGCTGGTCACCGGCGCCAATGGGAGCGGCAAGTCCACGCTTCTGACCTGGATGGGTAGACGGTCAGCACCCACGCAGGACTCCGTCGGCAGCCTCACAGTAGCTGGTTCAGTGCTCCAGATACCCCAGCACCTGCCGAAACTCGGCGACCCTGGGGTGGATGAGAGCGTGTGGACCGAGGGGATCGGGGACCGTGGCCGGGGGGCTCTGCACCCGCGCCTGTGGAACCGTCCCATCAGCGAGCTCTCCGACGGCAACCAGCGCCGCGTTCAGTTGGCCCTGGCCGCTGCTGCAGGGCCTGAGGTGCTCGTCATCGACGAGCCCACGAACTACCTGGACCTGGACGCCCTCGAGATGCTCGAGGCCGCTTTGAGGACATGGACGGGCACGCTCATCGTCGCCAGCCACGACCGCTGGCTCATTGAGCACTGGTGGGGGAGGCGGCTTCACCTTCGGTGAGCCAGCCGGCTCCTGCGGACCTGAGCAGCTCTTGTACCCGTATCGACACTGATCCCTGACGGCCCAAGTAGGGTGGGGGCATGATCTTGGAGCGCACCATCGCACC
>BNJU01001792.1_pt1 | contig 58910 bp, 113 predicted proteins | sample 8539281 | NCBI WGS metagenome assembly BNJU01 (sample SAMD00202456, study PRJDB9452) | human saliva metagenome | isolation source: human saliva | place: Japan
GGTTACGTATTGCTGGTTGATCCTCCTGGCGTAAACTACGCTTTTGATTGGCTTCCTCGTATGAAAACACCCGATGGCGGATGCCGCCGGGGTGTTTGTCGTTAGGCGCCGCGCTCAGAACGGCCAGACGAGGGGACGGGATGACGACGCAGACGACAGAGGAGAGGGGAGGACGAGCGGGAGGCCGATTTTGACGTAGTCCAGAATCGAACCGTCCCGCGGCGAGGACGAGAAATGGGCGGCTATGACCGGTGGTGAACGCGCAGAGGTGGCGATGCCGATCGCCATGACGATCGGGTACGGTGCCGCCGATGGTCCGCTGCGCGATGGAGATGGCGATGGCGCGAGGAGGTTGCTGCCGCCGTGCTGGACATGAACTGGGTCAGCCCGCACGAGATGAACACGTTGCGGATGATGTGAGCATCGGCGAGGCGCACCCCCGCGAGTCCGACGACGATGTTCGGTGATGAGAGTCCCGCGCCGCCGCTCTCCATGGCGTTGGCGAGCGGAGCATCCTGCAAAGAGGAAGATCGTTGTCCAGCTACCGAAGATACGCCTGTTTCTTTGTGGTCAGCAGTCGTCAGACGCAGGCGAGCGCGCCGATGATGGCGGTGGTCCCGCTGGCGATGCTGATGCTCTTTTTCGAGTACTCATGGCGAGGACGATGCGCCGAGGGATGACGGCGCAGATGACCATTTTGCGCGGATCCTTTTCTCCTCCGGCAGTCCCCTCAGGGCGCTCTCCAGCGAGGTGACGCGGACAGAGGCGCCGGCCGATCGTGAGCATGTATCTCATGCCTGCAGGGAGAGGGGATGCTGATCCATGCGAATTCAAAGAAGCCAAGGCGCAGATGCGCTGTCCCGCGTCGCACCAGAGGATGTTCATGTGCCGATCATCGTGATCGTGCTGCCGACGTTCGCGGCAATGGCGAGCGCCATGAGCTGCGGGCGAGACGGGGGATCTGTGCCGTGGCAGATCTGATGACGACGGGCATCAGACACGGATGGTCGCCGTTCGAGGAGACGGACGAGAGGGATCGTGATGGTTATGAGGGAGGCCATCAGTGCGTTCGTCTGTGCCCGCTTCTTTGACGACGGCGATGCTGACTGGTTGGCCAGCCCGTGCGGAACATCGCCGCACCGGTGATGAACATGCCCGCAAAGAGATCGATGGTGGGTCTGATAGCTTGGGATCTGTGTCGGCGTCAGCACGCCGAGCAGCCTGAGGACGATTGCCGCACCTATTGCCGTGACGGGAGCGGAATGACCGGTCGGAAGACGCCGCGACGGCGAGGACGATGAGCGTCAGTGTTGGATCCATAGATTTTTCTCCATTCTATCGGTTTTCTTGGGCATGGTTCCCCATCAGCGTCCGAAATTCTGATTTAATTGAGTTGGATACTGCTATTTTCGCCGGAATGATGCGCCTAAAATTACCTCTGCGCGGCGTCAGATATTTTGTGCGTTGAATGCGCTCAGGAACATCGTGAGCGGCGGCAGATGCCGTGTGTCCCGGTAGAGTGCCTGATATGAGGCATCTCGTCTGTCTCCGTAGGCTCGCCACGTTTCGATGCGTGGAGACCCTCTTGAAGTGCTGCCAGATCTCACCGTGCTGTGGTGCTTGCGCGTCATGTTTTCCTGTTGATGAAATGCCGAGGCGTGAACGTGTGGTTTGCCTTCCTCCGCGATTTTCTAAAGAATCGCTGATAAAACTAGCTCTCTTGGATTGGCGCTGAACGCATCAGTGAATCCTCAAGTCGTCACGATGATAGACGGAAGGCGGGCGCTTGTCAATCGAGAATATTTTTCTCCCGTGAGAGAAAGATTCGTGTAAAATAGGAAAAAGCGATAAAAGTTTGATTCGGAGGACAGTCGAGGAGGAAATGTCGCGAAGATTGTTGTGCTCGACGGATATGCAGAGAACCCGGGGAGATCAGCTGGGCGCCGCTGGAGGCGCTGGCGGTGACGGTCCATGACCGCACGGCGCTCACGGAGACGCCGCTGATCGCGGAGCGCATCGGTGATGCGGAGATCGCCGTGACGAACAAGACCCCGCTCACGCGCGCGGTCGTCGACGCTCGGTCCAAACCTCGCGCGATTGCTGTGCTCGCGACGGCTACAATGTCGTGGACACGGCGTATGCACGCAAGAAGAATATTCCCGTCATGAACGTAGCCTGTCATGGTACGACAATGTCGCACAGTATGCGATTGCACTGCTCCCGAGGCGTGCTCGCAGGTCGAGCTTCACGATCGCTCCGTGCATGCGGGGGACTGACGGCGATCGACTTTCGTTATTGGCGGCGTCCAGCTCATCGAGGTCAGCGGCAAGACGGCGGGCATCGTGGGCTTCGGGCGCATCGGTCAGGCCGTCGCACGCATCCTGCGCGCGATGAACGTCCGCGCTGCTCGCTTTCACAGCCGCACGGAGCGCGCGGAGGCGGGCACTCGCGGACCATGTGCCGCTCGATACACTGCTGCGCGAAGCGGGACTTATCTCCCATTGCCCGCTCACGCCGGAGACGGAGGCCCTCATCAACGCGGACCGTATCGCGCAAAGATGAAGGACGGTGTCATCACTTGTCAACAACGGGCGCGGACAGCTCATCGTCGAGGCGGATCTGCGGCGGCGCTGAACGAGTGGAAAGGTCGCGGCGTTGCGCTCGATGTGGTATCGACCGAGCCGATCAAGGCGGATCAACCCATCCATGCGCCGAAACTGCACTACGCCGCATATCTCGTGGGCGACAGAAGGAGGCGCGTGAGCGGATTATGCAGACGACGGCGGACAATGTGAAGTCGTTTATCGAAGGAAGCCTGAGAACGTCGTGAAACTGAGAGTATTCGATCTATGACAAAGCCTGTCGGAGTGTGGTGCAGAAATAGGCTGACGAAACAGTTGTCGACTGAAACGCGATGCGCGCAGCTTACGGCATAGTGGGACGCGCTTACGTCGGCTGGGCGAGCGTTGGGCGGACCTGCGCGGCGGCATGTCACCGGGATCGCGGGAGTTTTCGCGTACGAGGAGCGATCAGGTGGAGGACATTCATGCTGATCGGGATGCGATCCGGTTATGCTGCATTTGCGATATGCTAACGGCGCGATTCTGACTCGTGTGCGTGCACGGGTATGTGGGAAAATCCGCTGTCGGGACATTCCTTGACGTCATTATGACGGTGGATCATACGACGTGCGATTGATGGAAGCGAGATACGTAGCAGACGATCGAAAACATGGATCCATTATCAGGTGGCCTCCGTCGATTGAGAAGATGCGGGGAGACATGTGCGTCTCGACCAGGCTTTACGACAATATAAGTCCTGAGTTCGATAGTGCGTGCTCGCTATGACAGTGACTGCCGACCGTCTCTCAGATGGCGACTGGCTTTCGATGCGGAGCAATAAGAACGGAGGTCCGTCAAGGAGATAGGCTGTGTCTTTCCTCCGGGCAGCAGGCGACGACATTCTCCTGCGCGAGCGGTTGGCATTCGGCGTGGGACAGCGAACTCATTACCGTCTGCGACCACTGCAAAAACGCAAAAACCGCCGTTATCCTGACGAACGAGGGTTTAACTGCATGATCGCGGAAACGATTCAGTGCCTGCAGGGCGTCCCTGCTGTCTATATTATAACAGCCGATCCACTAAATTGGACAAGCGAAACCAAGAAGCACGAATTAAAATGAGTCCCTGTTTGGAGTGCGTGCTCGAAACAGACTCGATAATATGTTTGACCTTTTTGACCGATGTACCATAATAGTGGATGTGGAACGTCCCCGGACTATGGCGGCTTCTTTCCCCGAGAGGGGTGCGTGAGATATGACCGAATTGACGCGATTGTATTGCTTGTCGTGGCAACGGTATTTCACGCACTGACTGCAAAGAAATAACCGCCCCATCGACCAAAATGTGCGGTTATTGTAAATAATCTTCATGGAAAGATGCTGCCAGGGACGTTCTTCTATGTCCATTACAACAGGTGACATACGTGATTGACAAGAGGCAGTGCGCCTCTTGAACCGTGTGATATAATAGGAAGAAAAGAAGAAAAGGAGCGATGATTATGAATCTGCGCAACGATGCGGATGGCATCATACAGGAATCATTGGCGGCGATTTTGCCGGATGCGGCGGTGGAGAAGGCTCTGCGTGGGCATACGTTCGGCACGGGGCGCATTAGTCTGGTCGCGGTCGGCAAGGCGGCGTGGCAGATGGCGCGTGCGGCATCGGATGAGCTCGGCAGTCGCATTGACCACGGCAGTTGTCATTACAAAAGTATGGACATATCAAGGGACGATATACCGAATATTGCCTGCTATGAGGCGGGGCATCCGTGCCGGATGCGAATTGCTTGCGGCGACGCAGGAGGCGCTTGACCTGACCGAAGGGCTCACGGCGGAGGATACAGTGCTCTCTCTCGGGCGGCGGAGTGCGTTTTGAAAGCCGCTGATCCCGGCGGAGGAGCTGAAGGATCTGACGGAGCAGCTGCTCGCCCGGGCGCGGACATCGTGGCGGTGGAACACGCTGCGCAAGCGGATGAGTGCCGTGAAGGGCGGGCGGTTTGCAGAGCACTGTGCGCCCGCGCAGGTCTTTACGATTGTGCTGAGCGATATTCTCGGCGATCCGCTCGATATGATCGCATCGGGCCCCGCATACCCTGACACATCGACCGCAGAGGATGCACACGCTGTCGTGAAGAAGCATGGGCATTCGTTCATCTGCTGCCGCGACAAAGCTGCTCGATACGCCGCTGCCGTCGGAGCTGCCGAATGTGACGACGCATATCACGGGCAGCGTGCGTGAGCTGTGTGCGGCGGCGGCCGAGGCGGCAGAGCGGCGCGGCTATACGCCCGTCCCTCCTGACCGATCAGCTCGACTGTGAGGCGCGTGAGGCGGGCGTTTCGCGGCGATCGCCCGCACGCATGCGCACGCGGGCTCATTTGCCCATATCGCAGGCGGTGAGACGGTGGTGCAGCTGAAGGGCATGGGGCGCGGCGGACGCAATCAGGAGATCGCGCTCGCGGCGGCGGACGGCATTGCCGGCATCCCGAAACGTGGCGGTGTTCAGCGTCGGGAGTGATGGACGGATGGCCCGACGGATGCGGCGGGCGGCTACGTGGACGGCGGCACGGCGGCGGCACTCGCGCGGAGCGGCGGAGTGCGGCGGAGGCACTCGCGGAGAACGATGCCTCATCCCGCGCTGAACGATGTGGGCGGGCTGATCGTGACGGGCCCGACGGGGACGAATGTGAACGATGTCGGTGCTGCTGATTCGCGGCTGAGAGCAGAAAGGGGGCAGTATGACGGCGTTTGAGGAGATCCTAGCGGCGCGCGCGGCAGAGGCGGGCATCCTGCTGACGGCGGAGCAGATCGGGCAGTTTTTCGGTCTACTATGAAATGCTGCTCGACTGGAATACGCGCATGAATCTCACGGCGCTCACCGCGCCCGAGGATGTCGCGGTCAAGCATATCATCGACAGCCTGACGGCGTATGACGCTGCACTCTTTGATGGGGCGCGGACGCTGATCGACGTGGGGACGGGCGCGGGGCTCCCGGCATCTCCGCTTGCGGTCTGTGCGCCGCATCTCACGGTGACGCTCCTCGACTCGCTCAACAAGCGCGTGCGCTTCACGGAGGTGACAGGCGGCGATGGGGCTCCAGAATGCGCTGCATCCACGCGCGTGCGGAGGAGGCGGCGCGGACGGCGGAGCACCGTGCGGCGTATGATATTGTCGTGAGCCGTGCCGTGGCACGGCTGCCCGTTCTCCCGAGTATACGCTGCCGTTCGTGCGCGTCGGCGGCACCCCTGCTCGCGCTGAAGGGACGCGCCCATGCCGAGGAGCAAAAGGAGGCGCGGCGCGCGGCGGAGGTGCTCGGCGGCGTCGCATTACGGCGCGTCCGTGCATCTGCCGGGGCTCGACGATGTGCGCGATTCTCACGGTGACCAGGAGCGGCAGACGCCCGCCGCTATCCGCGCGGCGGGGAGCACCGGCGCGCCGACCACTTCATAGTGACTGCTGTACGAAGTTGGAAAAACATCGTGCAGCAGTATCTTTTACATGGGAAGCGTGATAAAATACCCGTACTGCTAAAAATCCCGCCTTTTTATAAAGGGTTTATGCAGTTCGTGTCGAAAGATAAACTAGAATGACATAAATATGCTAATGCACCATGTACGCCGCCCGTGGGACGGGCACGGCGGACACGATGATGAATGATGACAGGAAGGGCGGGACGACGAATGACAAACATGTTGAAGCGAATCGCGCTCGGGACGCTGATGGCGTTTGCCGTCGGCAGCGGCGTGAGTGCCGCCGCGCTGCGGAGGACGCAGGCGTCGTGGCGGCACAGGCGCAGGGCACGGCGACGGCAGAGACTGCGGATGCGCCGATGGGGTTGTCTCGCGCCTGCGGCAAAGCGCTCCGCAGCGGACGCCAAGGCGGCGAAGAAAGCGGTGCGTGACGCGAAGAAAGCAGAGGAAAACGCGAGAAAGAAGGCACGTTACAAGACTCTTTTTGTAGACAACGGCTTTACTCTACTATCTGGACTCCTAAAAACTCACGTTGAGTGCTGCGTCCGAACAGCGGCAGGGAGCGCATGATTGAGGCGGGTGCGTCTCGTGAAAATACGACGGGCGGCCCTGTTGCCGAGGATGGCAAGTGCGCCCGAACAAGTATTTTTGGAGCACTACTACATCAGCCCCGAGCGGCGCGAGATCATGTTCATCTCGGAGCTCGAGGTGACGGGTCGCCCCGAGAACGCTGTCAAGGAGCGCCCGTACGATGCTGCGAACTGGGAGCAGCTGGTGCCGGGCTCGATCGAGGACGATCTCTTTGACGCCATCGTCGCCAAGATGAAGCAGGCACCGGGGAGCGATCGGGCATGCTCAGCGGCACGAGCGGGACATGAGCCTGCGCGACATGGTCGAGGAGTTCGCGCGTATCTCGCTCTGAGAAATCACAGATCCAGATCTTTCCTGTTCGGCTGCGGCATCATACCGGGCATATCGCTGCAGCCGGGCAGTGACTGCGGTACAGAAAAACGGAAAGACACCCGCTGCAGCACGGCGAGGTGATTGTGATTCTTTAGCGGGTAGGTGAGGAGAGTATGGGGGACAACATTACTGGAAAAACTATAGTAAAAAGAGGCCTGTCCGTGACCGGCCTTCTAATATGATGCAGTTCATGCGGCACGCGTCGCTCCATTTGCAGGATCCGATGACGCGGCCGCTGACGTTCATTTACTTTTGATATTGAAAATTTCAAGAGCTTTAACCAGCGCACAGCTCAGCAGGAACTCGCTTTTCTGCGCTATGTCGCGTGATCTCCTGCGGAGACGTTTCCGGGGATCTCGTCTCGCGGTTCAACGACGATCACTTCGTCGTGGCGACGCCGATCGAGCAGCCGGATCGACAGGTGCAGTTCATCCACGATCACGTCCGCATCTACGACACGCATCTTCCACTCGAGACCAAAGGCGGGCATCTACCGCCCCTGATGCGGATGTGACGGATGTCGCGCGCATCGTGGATCGCGCCAAGATCGCCTGCAACAACATCAAGAACACCTGCGATCTCGTGTGGGCGGTGTTTCGACCCCTCGATGGAGGAGTGAGCTCAACTCCGCAGCTACATCGTCCGCAATTTTTCCAAGGCGACCGTGGGCGGGCACATCGGTCTACTACCAGCCCGAGATCCGCACGATGACGCGTGAGCTCTGCGTGGTTCTGAGGCACTCGCACGCTGGCATGATCCCGTCTACGGTGCCGTCCCACCGAGCGTGTTCGTCCCCGTGTTGGAGGACGCGCATCTCGCCGCAGCTTGACCTCTACGTCATCGATCAGGTCTGCGCGTCCATGGTACAGATCCAGCGACATACCCGATTGAGTCTTCTGCGTATCTCGGTGAACTCTCGGCGGATTTCGCCTGATGGATATGGCGCAGGCGGTCGAGGATGTCCGCCAGCGCCACGGCGTGGCACGGCAGATGCTCAACATCGAGGTCACGGAGGGCGTGCAGGGCGACGAGAGACGTTCCTGCAGGCGAGATTGCGCGCTTCCGTGCGCCAGGGCTACGAGGTCTGGATGGACGACTTCGGCAGCGGCTATTCCCTCGCCGAACAACATCAAGGACTATGTCTTTGACGTGCTCAAAATCGACTATGAACTTCCTGCGCCCGTTCGAGACCAATCCGAAAATCGGCGATTGTCATCCGCCCATCGTCAACATGGCAAAAGGAGCTCGATGCACATGCTGCCGAGGGCGTCGAGACCGAGGCACAGTTCGAGTTTCTGCGGGAAATCGGCTGCGAAAAGGTGCAGGGCTATCTCTTCAGCCCGCCGATCTCGCTGGCGGAGGCGATTGCCTACTGCTGCGGACCCTACGGCGCGGGTCAAGGTGGAGCCGTTCCGTCTCAGCAGCTACTACGCGCGTGTCGGCGCGATCAACGTGCTCGAACACACCGCTCGAGCGGCGCGGCTCACCCTGAGATCGGCGATGCGCCTCGCGCTCGCCATTCTCGAGGACCGCGACGGCTCGTTCAAGTATCCTCTATCAGAACCACATGTTTCGCCTGTTCATGAAGAGCATCGAGCTCGACGAGGAGTGTCGACACCCCGCACCACGAGCGTCGCCTTGAGCAGAACAGCGCATGATCGCGCGCATGATGGAGGAGGCGGACCGCACGGAGCGCGAGGTCTATACGGACTTCGTTACACGCAACTCCTTTAACAGCGTCCGTCTGCGCTCTTATCGCGCGTGACGAGGACGACACGCGCTGTCTTCCTCATGGCGACCGTGAACATCTCGCGGTTCAGTCCCGAGGCAGGATCGATGCAGGAGGCGATGAACCAGATCATCGAGCTTCACGACCGCGTCGACCTCCTCGACCTCGACCGCCAGAGGCTCACGCAGGTGTACTGCTCCGTCACCGAGCCGAGCTATCTCAACAAATTTGACCCGCTTGAGGAGCTGCTCGATCGCTACGGCAAAGGCGATGGTGCTTCCCCGCCGAGCTGGCGATCTATCGCCGTTTTTCAGTCATGGAGCACCCTACAGAGCCTCTCCTCCACGCAGATGCGGGAGAATACGATTCTCCTGCACAAGCGGCTGCCTGACGGCACGCGCGTCCTGCGGCTGCACCACCTCATCCCGTTCCGCGTGGAGACCCGTGACTACATCATCTCCTGCATCCAGCAGGTCGATGAGAACGTCATCAACGCATCTCTGGCCTCGTTCGCGGGCAGCGCGACGCTGTGATTGTGTGCGTGCTGCATGGGCGATGCATAGAAAGACATCTGCCGCAGAGAAATTGCGGTTTTTCTGCCATCACATGGATGTTGCTTTTGCAGTGCGTCCATCGAGCTGATATACTCCAGATAACAAAACAAATGTTTGAAGGAGGAGTATCAAATGACATTTGATGGGAAAGTAAGGCACGCGCCTTTGACGAAGGCGGAGGAGGACGCTGTCACCGTCGCGCCGTGCGCGGTGAGGCAGGTAATGGCAGAGATGACGGAGCTACCGCGGGCTGATCGTCGCGGAGGCGTATGCGCCGTATCTGCGCGGGACGGCACTCGCGGCAGAGGCGGAGAACGTCGCCGTGCTCGCCTTTATCGAGGCACTGCACGACTACGACGCGCGGCAGGGCGTACCGTTTGCGGGCTTTGTCGCGCGCGCGTCCACCATGCGCTCATCGCCGAGTTCCGCCGTGAGCTGGCGGCGGGCGCGCACCCGTGCGCCGCCGGAGGAAGCGGACGGGCAGGAACTGTGGCGGGTGTACCGTCGACCGTCCGATGGAGCGGGCGGAGGAACGTCTTCTGCCGAGGACATCTCGCGCGTGCGATGCACCTCTCACGGCGCGGGAGAAGGAGGTGCTCGATCTCCACTACTTTCCGCGACCTCACACTGCGCCGTATCGCGGTATCTCGGCACGAGCGCGGGGCGCTCTCCAAGAGCAAGGCAAATTCCGCGAAAAACTGCGTGCCCTGTGCAGCCTCCCTGCTGCAACGGCGCACGAAATATGATATTCTTAGAAGAAAGCGTGAACTTGTAAAGGGGATGGCATACATGGCACAGACCAGCATCAGTATCCGCATGGATGCCGAGCTCAAAAAGAGCTTTTGAGCAGTTTCTGCGGTGCGGTCGATGAATATGTCGACGGCGATCAATATAGCCTGCTATTGCGTGCGTGCGCACGCAGAAAGATTCCGTTCGAGATCTCGGCAGCGCGCCCTGCCCGGAGAGTCGCTCGATCTCTTCACGGATACCCGTGGGTGAGGGCGAGGAGCAGAGGTGAGAAAGCACCGATCAAGAGATTCTTGGTCGGTGCTTTTTGCTGCGGAGGCATACATTATTCGCGAAAACAATAAATAACGATAAATATAAATAAATTACAATAAAAATCGAAACAATTAAGAAAAATAATCCAAAGCCCTTCACGCCATTTTTGCACGGCGCTCCGTCAGCCATGCCTTTCAGCCGTGCGGGATCATCGTTGAGCGCAAGCCTGCGGGGAATCCGATCTCCTCGAGAATGGCGTGTATAGCCGTGTCCCCGACGTCCGCGTCGATGTGCGCATCACTCCCGAGGAGGATATGTGCGCCGTGACGGCGGCAGGCGGCGAGCAGATCGCGTGCGAGGCGATCACTGCCGGGGGCGGCTGCCTGCGGGTCGTGGAGGAATTGTTCATTCCCTCGATGAGGACGTGCCCGCCGCGGCGGCACGCGCCACGTCGTCAAAGTCCACAGGGTAGGCGGGATTATCGGGGTGACCGATGATGTTGACGTAGGGATTTTTCATTGCGCCGACGAGCGCCGCCGTATTCTCCGCCGCGCTGCCGGGGCGATCACGAGATCAGCGCAGCTCGCAATGCCGTAGTGAAGCTTTTTCAGCACCTTTTTCGGGGAGATCGACGCGTCCCGTCTCATCCATGACGTTCAGCTCTGCCCCCATCATGATCTCGACGCCGTACGAGGCGTGACCGATCACCTTGAAGTTGTGAAAGTAGATCTCATGGAACGTCCCGGGCATGGCGGGCGCGTGGTCGGAGATGCCGAGGAGGGCGAGCCCTTTCTTTGCGGCTGTCGCCATCTCACGGATGGTGCTGCATGCGTGCATGCTCGCGACGGTGTGGGTGGCAGGTCGATGATATCCGTCATAGGGCTTCCTTTCTGCGGTGCGATGTCTTGCGTGCAGGTGCGGGGTCTGTTATAATAACAATAGAAAGAACGCCCCAGGCGGTGTTTTTCCAGTATCATAGGTTATCTTTTTCTAACCGCTCCACCGGTCAAAGCAGGGGCGGTTATTTCTTTTTGTTTATCGCAAGAATGTAGCCTGTTGCCACGACAAGAAATAAGATCGCGCCAATCTCGCTCATTATTGCTCACCCCCTTTCGGGGGAAAAGACACCGCCGTTTGTCTGGGGTCGTTCTGTGGTTATTATACCGTGAATTCGGTGAAAAGCAATTGTTTCTTACGAAAAGAGGGCTGTTGCACGAAGCTTGATAGCCGCGCAACAGCCCCTGTTTCATGTGGGATTTAGAATCTAAACTTCTGCGTCGTATTCTGGAGGTCGGTGGCGAGTGTCGCGAGTGCCTGCAGAGGCAGCAGCGATCTCCTCGCTCGACGCGGACTCGCGACTGCGAGGCGGAGGCGATGGTCTGCGTGTGCCGCCGTGGTCTGCGAGATGGCGTCATCGCCGGCGGCGTGAACGATCTCCTGCTGCCCCTGCGCGACGTGTCTGCATGCGTCTGCATTGATCGCTGCCATCTCCGTATTGATCGCGTCGACCTTGCGCATGATGCTGTCGAACTGCTCGCCGACAGCGTGAATCGCGCCCGCACCGACCTGCACCTCCTCGGTGCCCGTGTGCATGGCATTGACGGCGTGCGTCGTATCGCTCTGGACGGAGGTGATGCGCTCTCGATCTGGTCGGCGGCGTCGCGCGACCGCTCGGCGAGCTTGACTCCTCGGCGACGACGGCAAAGTTGCGTCCCTGTCTCGCTTCCGCGCGTGCCGCCTCGATGGCGGCGTTGGAGTGCGAGGAGATTTCGTCTGCCGGCGATGGCGGAGATGGTCTCGACGATCTCACCGATCTGCTGGGGAGCTCTCGCCGAGTTTCTCGACGACCTCCGCCGAGCGTTGGACGCCTGCTCGATGGCGTCACTTTGTCCATGGCATCGTTCATCAGGGATGCGCCCTTCTGGCGGCGTCGGCGGTCGCGGCGGACTCATCGGCGACGGCGTCGGACTTCGCGGACATCGCCCTCGATGTCGTCCGATACCTATGGATGCTGTCCGCGCCGCGGTGAGCGTCGTGAGCTGCTTTTTCCGTTCCCGTCGCAACGGAGGAGACCGTGCCCGCGATCTCCGTGGCGGACTCTGCCATCTGATGGCGCCCGCCGTCAGCTCCTCGGAGGAGGCGGCAGCTGCTCGGCGGTCGATGCGACCCTGCCTGATGAGGCTGCGGATGTTCCCGACCATCGTGTTGAAGTTCGCGGCGAGCCGTCCGAGCTCGTCGTCCGAGTTCACAGGGAGATCGGGGAGGTTCAGCTGTCCGTGGGCGAGCGCATCGACGTGTCCTGTGAGTGCCTCCGTCGCGCGTCGATGGTCGCGGCAAAGCGGAGCAGGAGGATGATGATGCCGACAACGAGGAGAATGCCGACCACGCTGAGCACCCCTGTAGGTCGTCTTGAGGCTCTCCAGCTGGGCAAAGGCGACGCTCTCGGGACGGCGATGGCGACGATCCAGCCCGTCGAGGGCACTGTGCCATAGGCGATGATCTGCTCGCCGTCCTTTCTCCATCGAGAAATAGCCGCTCTTCTTCTGGATCATCTCGGAAAGTGCGCTTTGAGCACGGAGGTGTCCTCGGCGCGTTTCATGGCGCATCCCCGGAGGAGGCGGATGATGAGCCGTCGGAGGAGACGATGACGCCCTCGCCCTCGCCGTGGTACTTTAGTGATTTGACGCGCTCGCGGTGTGTCGAGCGAGATGTCGACGCAGACCCCGCCGCGCGCAGCGCGCTCGTGCGATCACTGTACAGAGCGTGTGGCAGAGACGATCATCTTCTTCTGTGTGATGTCCCTCGTACGGTGCGGTAAAGGACAGCCCGCCCGTCTTGACTGGCTCTGCTGATACCACGGGCGGTCATGCGGGTTGACCCGATCGCTCGCATCGCCCGCCGACCCATCCGATGAAAGTGGTTGTCCTCCGTGCCGTTGACGATGTCGAACACCTCCGGATCATTGAGCCGAGGCTCACCAGTGCATGATCCAGGCGTTCGGGACGATCGACGAACTCCTCGAGCAGATTGGCGTTGCGTCTCGCCAATTTTCCCGCAGATACCGCGCGAGCTGGCTGTCACCTTGCCGCTTCGTGCGAGAACGGCGTTGATCTCCTGAGATGCTTGCTGTGAGTGCGCGCTCTGCCGTGATGTAGCCGATGATGCAGATCGCGGCGACGAGAGACGGCCATGACGATGCCCGTCAGCAGCAGTTTTAGTCTGATGCTCATGTCTCTCTCTCTGAATAGTACTATCCCTATAATAAGATGAGTTTACGCTTTTTGAGATAGATATTTACTAATATTTATATTAAATTTGGATAAAACGAATGAGTTGAAATAAAGAATATTTTTATTCACGAAAGAATACGGTAAAATGTAAAAAGATGGAAGTACAAAGGAGAATTGTCGCCAGTAATTTGCACGGGGAAATGAGATGTGTCAGATAAAACCCTGCGCCGCGCAGGCGCTGTTGCTGACGGCATATCTGCCATATCCCAGGGCGACCGCCTCGCATCTGGGATACGGCGCATATATTCAATTTCACAGGAGGTTCATCATGCGCAGGATGAAACAGGGCAGACGCCATCAGCCCGTGAGGCGAGGCGTACTGCGGCAGTGGGCGTACTCTTTGCGCTCATCTGGACTGTACTCGGATTCGGGCTGTCTGCCGTCCCCGTGACGGTCATGGACTGCCGCTCTGGGCAGTTACGTCGTCGGTCGGCGTGCTCGTCACGGGCGCGGTGCTCGCCGTCTATCTCGCGCATACGGCGGAGGATATTCCCCTGACGATGAGGCGGGAGAGGGCGCGGCGATGAACGGGAATCTCATGGTACTCCCTGCCGCTCTCGGCTTTATGGCGGGATGCTCGCGCTGATTTCTATGTGCGGCGGCAGAGTGCGGCGGGCGGCTTTCCTCAAAACTACTTCGTCGGCGGGCAGTCGCTCGGCGGCTTTCAGTACTCGCGATGACGATGGTCGCGACCCACAGCTCGGTCAGTTCCTTCGTCGGCGGTCCCGGCATGGCGTATGAGATCGGCTTCGGCTGGATCTACATGGCGGTCATTCAGACCATGACGATATTCCTCGTGCTCGGTATCTTCGGGACGCGCGTCGCGCGGCTTGCCCGGCGGATTCACGCGGTCACCATCGTGGACATCATCCGCCACCGCTATCGGTCGGACGCGCTCGCGGCCGTCGCGCGTTCGTGATTGTCCTCTTTTTCGCCGCCTCGATGGTCGCACAGTTCGTGGGCGGCGCAGCTCTTCGCCGCGGTGACGGTTACTCCTACGAGCTGGGGCTCGTGCCTTTGGTATCGTGGTCGTCATTCACACCTCGATCGGCGGGTTCCGCGCGGTTGCGCTCACCGACACCTGCTGTGCGATCGTGATGATGCTCGGCATCGTCCTGCTGTTCTACTACGTCCTCGCGGCGGGCGGCGGATTCGCAGCGATTCTGGAACATCTGCGCACGGCGCATCCCGCGATGCTGACCCCGACGGCGGAGGGACGATGCCCATCTCGCTCTATGTCTCGCAGTGGCTGCTCGTGGGGGCGCTCACCATCGCCCTGCCGCAGTCCGTCGTGCGCGGCATCAGCTACCGCAGCAGCCGTGATATGCACCGCGCCATGATCATCGGGACGGTGGTTATTGCCTTTATGAATATCGCCGTCAACCTCGTCGGCGTGCTTGGGCGCGGCGTGCTCGGCGTGGATGCAAAGCGCACTCGGGGCGTCGACAGCGTGATCCCGCAGCTCATGGCGCACGTCATGCCGCCGGAGCTGCTCGGCTTTGCGATCATCGGGCCGCCCGCCTCCATCTCAACCATCTCGGGCGTACTCATCGTTGCGTCCTCCGCCGTGGTGAAGGATCTCACTCCACCACGCACAAAAAGCACGGCAGGACGTTCCCGATGAGGAGCTGCGCCGTCTCTCCATGGGGGTTACTGCCGTGCTCGGCGTGATCGTCTTTATCCTGGCGGTGTCACCGCCGTCGCTCATCTGGCTCATCAATCATGTTCGCGTTCGGCGGCCCAGAGACGGCGTTCTTTCTGGGTGCTCGTCTCGGCCTCTTTACGCGCTGGGCAAACCGCACGGGCGCACTCGCCGCGATGGCGGGCGGCACGGTCATCTACTGCGGCGCGATGGCACTCGGGATCAAACCGCTCGGCCTGCATCCGATCTCTGTCGGCATCACCGCCTCCCTCCTCCTATTCCTCGCGGGGAGCTATCTGGGCGGCGCAGCGAGCGCACTTGACAGGGTTTTGTGGGTAGAATATAATAGGATAGAAAAAGAGTGACTGACGCGTGGGGAACGTCGGTCCCTCCCTATATCTTTCAGTACTTGAAGAAGGAGCCTCGTTACCTTACGTAAGGTTCTTTTTCGTGTCATGCTACAAGAATATGATGTTGACCGCGAGCGTTGCCGCTAGCATGAGTGAAAGTACTTCGCAGACTCATGCATCACCTCCCTCGCGGAGAAAAACCCTACGGGCGTCAGTCACTTATACCAATATAACACAGATGTTCCGTTAGGGAAAAGGTCTCAGTTGACTTTTTCTTTGCCGCAACCTACAATAGAGACATAAAGGAGCGGCTGATGAGTGGTTGCGCCGGTCACCCTCAGTAATTTTTCAACTTTGAAGAAGGAGCCGCTGCGAGACCGTGGCGTTCTTTTCTCGTCAACCAAAGATTGAGCAGAATAGAAATGATGCTGCTAACCAGCGTTGCCGCTGCGAGCACAAGCGATAGCTCGTAAAGCGTCACGCACATCACCTCGCTTGTGAGACCGACCCTCATCAGCCGTTATCTATATGATAGCACAGATGATCGAAAAAGGCGAATAGCACCGCCTATTCCCCTTTGCTGTCGCGATGACCAATGGGACGAAGAACGCCTCTGTCCCCGCGATTTCCTCCTGGGGAGAATCGTGCGCCCACGGCGGACGGCGCACCGAAAGAGCATGAAGCACGAGAGCGTCAGACAGCCCGTGAGGCTGCCCGAGTCGACGTCGTATGCGTAAAGCGCGCTGACGGACGAAGTCCTGATACATTGCCTTCTTTTGCTCGCACGGCAGATGATCTCTCGGGCTGTCAGGGCTGCCGCTCGTAGACCATCTCCTCGCGTCCGCCGCGCTTCTCGACGAGGCGGACGTTCTTTTCCCTCGCGCCCCCAGATCTCCCTTGCGGATGTATGTGCCGTCCCGCAGCGCATCAAAATCGTCCTCGAAATAGGACGGCGGAGGTAACGTCCACCAGCGCACATTCCTCGGGCGTCAAGAGCTGTCCCGTGCGTGCGAGCGCGTAGACCAGCGCCATAAAGGACTTGTTCTGCAGGAGAATCGCCTCGGGCGGGTTCATCATGCAAAAGCTGCCTGCGCGGTAGAGATCGAGAAACATCGTCCCGAGCGGTGCATCATCCTCCGTGCGCTCGTCCACGAGAATCTCCATCGGTGCAGACGATAGAGCGCTGATGCGTATGCATTGTCCTCCAGTGGGATGCCGCGCGCGTCGATTGCGAGATCATAGAACGAGAGAAAGCGGATGTCGCCGTGGGGGACACCCTCCTGCATGAGCCGCATGAGGTAGAGCGTCGTCCTGAGATCCTCAGGGTAGTCGTCGAACGCAGAGAAGACGAATGGCCCGTGAGCGCGCCGTCCGAGATCGGCGAGGGGAGGAGAGACGGCTAGTACCTCCGTGAGGAAGCCGCGCAGCTGCGCCTCCGTCCCCTCGTTTGGGTCGCGGCGTCCGTCGTATGCGGCGGCGACACCGTTCGCGTAGAAGGACTCGATGACGAAGCACGGGGTATCGGCGTTGATCTCCACCATGTGCAGCTGCTGCGCCTCGTCGAGGACGAAGTCGAACCGCGAGAGCCACGTCGGCAGGTGAAAGGCGTTCACCGTGTGCAGATAGGGCAGAATCTCGCGCGGCATATCCATCGCGCGTGCGAAGTCGTTCGGTGCACGTTGGAGCACCTCAGCGGCCTTGCAGAAGACGCGGAACAGCCCGGCCGATGCCGTGCGCATCTCCTCATAGAATGATGACGGGAACGCCCTGCACCGTATGCGTGGGGTAGCGATCTGCATAGTCGGCGTATTGGATAAAAGGGAAAAATCGTAGGATCGAGCTGATCCATATGGGTGGCTGGATGCATCATGATGCCCCGAGGAGGAGCGGATGCCTGCCCGTCCAAAGCCGGACTGCTTGCTGATGTCCTTGATGCGGCGGCTCTTGTTCCGCTCGTAGTTGTCGTTGTCGTTGTTTCCTCCGCGACCGCCGCCGCTATTGATGACCGTTGTGCGATGATGCCGGGCCCGAGCGTACGGGGATGGCCTCGGGCAGCGGCGTGAGCGTCCCGTCGATGCGGTAGGTCATCTGCGCGAGCTCCATGTGACCGCCGGGGTAGGGAGAACCCGTGGAAGGCGAAGTAGTTTGCCGCCAGAGGCGCGATCATGCTCGCCGTGCCGTACAGCCAGACGAGGTCGCCGCCCCTCGTCTGCGTCGGAAGGTCACCGCCGTATCGTTGTCGTAGAGCACGGTCTCCGTGCCGTCGCCGTTGTTGAGGAGGCTGCAGCGGCGGTCGAGATCATCCGTGAGCCGTGCCTCGCCCTCATTCCATTCGGGATGCACGATGTCGCATACCTTATATATGATGTCATTACGATAGTAATATCCTGCCCCCAGAGCACCGACGGCTGCGACGGCAGCGGCGAGGATGGCAGCCTTGCGTCCCATATTTTCCATGCGCCCGCTCCTTAGTGCACTGCTCCACTGATGACGAGGGAGAGCCCGACGAATACGCCAAAGAGGAAGATGCCCTGCTGCCGTGTTGCCGCGCATGATCTGCTCGGCGAGTGCGTACTTCCGATGCCACATCTTGATGATGAAGAAGCCGAGAACGAAGAACACGATGCCGACCGCCGCGTAGACGATGCTGAGCAAGACGCCCTGCACGAAGTCGGGCGGGACGGCGTCGTAGGAGGGGGAGAGAATCACGGCGCGCAGGATCTGACCGATGCCGATGAAGGAGCCGGCGGAGAGCCATGCGACGGCACAGTTGCCGCGTTTGATCTCAGCGGCGAAATCGCCGGGGACAAAGAAACCATGATCGTATTGGAGACGATCATCAGCAGGATGCCAAAGAGCGCATAGAACGCGGTGAGCAAGAGGGTGGACAGATCAATCATAGTGGTTCTCTATCGTCAAGATGGTCGTGCCGAATGTATCAGCGATTCCCCTAGTGTGCGAGATGCAGGAGACGACTTTTACTGCTCTCCCCTCGACGCTGCTGCATTTTCTCACTCCATTCGGCGCGTGTCATGAGAGATGACTCATCCTGTGCCGCAGCTGCCGCATCGGAGGACGCAGCTGTGGACGCAGGGGCGGCGGGGCAGTAGGCGGCGTTTTCGGCGGTGGCGCATAGATGGATCGTGGGAGCGGCAGGGTGCCCTCATTCGGGCCGGGCTCGACAACACCGCGGCGGCCGGTCTCGCTCCACCCGCGCACCGTCTCGGCATGGTGGCCGAGCGTGCGGGCGGTCACCGACGCCACGCGATCCGCGGGCAGCGGCGCGTGTGAGACGACAATGCGCGCCTCCCCTCGCCATCATCGGAGATCTGCAGGTTCTCTTTCTCCGCGCGGAGGAAAATCAGCTGCTGCGGCGCATCCGTGTCACTTCGGCGATCTCATCCACGTACCCGCCCAGCCCCTCGATGAGATCGAGGGCGGCGGCGTTCTTGTCGATACTGGCACGGTGAGACCTGAGCATCCCCTCCGCTGGCTCCTCCGTGTAGTATGGCGCGTCCGAGAGGCGCTCGCGGAGTGCATACGGAAAGCCGAACGTGCGGCGTGTGTCGTGGATGGAGTTGATGTCCAGGTCAACATCAGCATGATGACGACGAGCAATATGGTCACACCCCATACGGCACTGCTGGAGAGCAGCTTGCTTAGGATGGTCTTCTGTTTCTTGGTCAGGTACCCACGGCGCTTTTTGGGGCCGGGGTCAAAGGTCTGAATCAGATGTGCATCGATTCTCATCCCGCTGACCCGTATTTTGACCCGTCCCAGTCCTCAAGGGAAGAAGTATTGATTGTCGTCAATCTCGTACTGCTCGTAGGCCGCACAATCGCCGTACGAGGGCCTCTGTGTCGCCGAGTGCGCTCGTGACGACCTCGATCCCCGCGTCGATCAGACGGTAGGACTTTTGCCGGCACAACGCGCGCGACGGGGGTGGAGAGCGTGCACTCCGCGCCGTCCTCGCTGATGCTCAGCCACATGCGCGCCTCGCTGTCCTTGTCCTCCTCAGGGTGAGCCCGTACTCCGTCCATGTGTCGCTCCCTTCTGCTCGCGGTAGCAGATCTTTTCCGCGATGATGTAGCGTACACCGCCGATGATGATGCCGGACCAGCAGTCAAACTCGATGGACATCCCTCGCCTCCTTTCTCCTGATAGAGCTTCTGTCTAGCATTTTATCAACGATTTCCTTAAAATAAATAAAATGTTACAAAATTTCCTCATCGAAGGGCTTCGACCTCCCTGAGATGATCGCGACGCATGCCTCAGGGCTTCCCTAAAAAGCCGATCACAAGCCCCTCGACCACAAAGACCATGATGCTCGCCCCGCCGCACAGCGAAGAGACTCGCGCCGTTCCACGCGAGAAAGAGGGCAAAGACGAACGCCGCGCCGCCCGCCAGAGGGTGCGCGTCGCGAGCACGATGGCGGGGAAGGTCGTGACGGCGAGCGTCACGTAGGGGACGTAGAACAGGGAACGAGCGGACGAAACGGCTCTTGATCTCACTGCGCAGGACGAGCGGCGGATGAGGCGGATGGCGAGGGTCACGATGCTCATGACCGCGATGTAATCCATACGTCACGCATCGGCATCCTCCTTCTGCTCCGTGATGGGGGAACAGCCACGCACCGACGCCCGCGATGAGGAGCGTCAGGATGATCGTGCGCGTGCCGCCCGGAGAGCTCACACATGTGATGGGGCGTACGTCGCCGCGAGCGAGAGCGCGAAGCTCATCACCGACCATCCCCGCGATGGGGCGGCTCTTCTTTGCGGGCGGGAGGATGACCCAGACGAACATCCCATAGAGCGCGACCGAGAGCGCGGAGAGTGCCGCCGCTGGCAGAATACCGCCTGCGAGGATGCCCGCCGACGTGCCGATCGCCCACGCGGGAACGGCGATCGCCATGGCACCATAGTTATAGTAGGGATTGACCATGCCGCCGCGTGCCACCGTGATGCCGAAGATCTCATCGGACACACCGAAACTCACGGCGAGGCGGTGGAGGAGGGAGGTATCGGGGCAAAACCGCTGCGTGAGCGCTGCCGACATGAGGAAGTAGCGCGCATTCGCGACGAGGGTCAGCACCGCGATCTCAAGATAGGGCGCCTGCGCCGCAATCACCGTAAAAGCCCTGCGTACTCGCCCGCCGACGCGAGATTGACAAAACTCGTGAGAAAGCCCTGCCACGGCGTCAGCCCCCGCCGTCTTGGCGAGAATCGAGCGTAAACGCCACGACGAAATAGCCGAGTGCACTCGGCACGCCGTCATGCACCCCCGCGAGAAAAACCGCGCGCCGTGACGCGCCGATGTCCTGCTCCATCAATCCTATCACCTTGCCCATGACTGTCATTTTGATTCTCTTATTGTAAGATAAATCACGCCATTTGTAAATGTCGGGGCACCAAGACAAATGATTGTCAAGAGGCGAGAGAACTGGTACAATGGAGGAAATAAGGAAACTTGATCGAATCGCCCTCGGAGGGATATATATTTTTCGCTGAAGTGCGAAAAAGAGACGCGAATATGACGGTGCAAAATGGATCCGTGCTCCGTTAGGAAAGGATGTGAGACGATGTCACATGCGATGGCGTTGAATCCGCCGGCAGAATCGATGGAAACAATGGAAACGTCGGCGCATCGTCCTGTTGCCATCGGGCAGCATGAGCCGTACCGCTCTGGATGCGGCACTTGCAAAGGGAATGGCGTCACTGGAGACGGGACGGGGAATGTCGCCGGATGAAGTAGATGCCGCATTGAGGCAGGAATTTGGCGCATGAGCCGCTATCGGGTGCAGTATTCTCCTGCCGCTTATGATGATTTACGTGCCATCTATCGCTATATTGCATTTGAGTTGATGGTGGAAGAAACGCGCAGGGCACAGACGGAGCGGATTCGATATGCGATCCGCGCACTCGGCACGTTTCCACAGCGCTATCGAGCGGTGGACTCGGGAGCCTTGGGCATCACGGGGAATGCGCCAGATGCCGGTGGATCACATGTATCTTTTATCGTATTGATGAAACTGGTGGTATCGTTATGATTATTCGTATTTTTATGCGGGCAGGGATATAAAAACATCATATAAACGGTCATGCAGGAGATGTCCCCGCATGACCGTTTTTTCTGTATATCCTCTGGCGATCAGCCCAGTTCGTAGCCCGCGTCGTCGAGGACGGCAGCGTACTCGCTGTCGGGGATGTCGCGGCTCGTCTTAAAGGTCGCCGTGCCCGCCTCAAGGCTGACGGCAACGTCCGTGACGCCGTCCATGCCGCTGAGTGCCTTCGTGACGTGCTTGACGCAGTGCGGGCAGGTCATGCCCTTGACGTGAATGGTCTTTTCCATGGTAGCTGCTTCCTTTCTGTCGGCGGCAGATTCTGCCGCGGCTTCGGTGATGGATGGGGACGGCGCGTCCGGCGCGCCGTCGCTGTCGATGGGGGCGATACTCGGTGCGGCGGGGCTGCCTCGTGCGCTCCGCCGTCTCCTTCGTGATGGAGAAAAAGCGCAGGCGCAGGGCATTCAGCACGACGCAGATGCTCGACAGGCTCATCGCCGCCGCCCCTGATCATGGGCGAGAGCTTGATGCCGAACGCGGGTAGAGCACGCCCGCCGCGAGCGGGATGCCGATGACGTTGTAGAAGAACGCCCAGAAGAGGTTCTCCTTGATGTTGCGCATGACACTGCGCGACAGGCGGATCGCACTGACCGCATCGAGGAGGTCGCTCCGCACGAGGACGGCGTCCGCACCTCGATGGCGACATCCGTGCCCGCGCCGATGGCGATGCCGAGATCCGCCTGCACGAGGGCGGGCGCATCATTCACACCGTCACCGATCATGGCGACACGGTGTCCCTCAGATTGCAGCCTCTTGACGTGCTCCTGCTTATCCTTTGGCAGGACACCCGGCGATCACCTCCGTGATGCCGAGCTGATTGGCAATCGTGCGCGCCGTGCGTGCGTCGTCGCCCGTGAGCATGACGGGGTGAGCCCCATCGCCTTCATCTGAGCGATCGCCGCCGCGCTCGTCGGCTTTTCCGCGTCGCGGACGCCGAGGAGCCCGACGATCTGTCCCGCACGGACGACGATGAGTGCCGTCTCGCCGCGCCACGCCATCTCGGCACGTACCGTCTCGATGGCGGGCGGCAGGACGATGCCCGAGCTCCGCGAGGAGCGCCGTATTGCCCGCCGCGCAGTCCGCACCGTCCACGCGGGCGCGCACGCCCTTGCCGAATACGGCGTGAAAAGTCCGCCGCAGCAGGGATGCTCTGCCCCTGCGCCGCCGCGTATGTCGTGATCGCCGCCGCGATGGGAGTGCTCGCTGCCCGTCTCAAGGGCAGCGGCGAGCGCCGTCAGCTCGTCCGCGGTGATGCCGACGGGCGGATGCTCGTGAGCTGCGGACGCCCCTCGGTGAGCGTCCCCGTCTTGTCCATGAGGACGGTGTCGATGCCGCCCGCCGTCCCGAGTGCCGTGCCCGACTTGATGAGAATGCCGTGCGCCGCCCCGCGTCCCGTGCCGACCATGATCGCGACGGGGGTCGCGAGCCCGAGCGCACACGGGCAGGAGATGACGAGAATGGAGATCGTGATGGAGAACGCGAACTCAAGGCTCGCACCCATCATCAGCCAGATGCCGCCCGCGAGGAGCGCGATGACGATGACCACGGGACGAATACCCGCGCACGCGATCCGCCAGACGTGCGATCGGCGCTTTTGACCCGCCCGCCTCGTCCACGAGACGGATGAGCTGGCGGATGGTCGTATCCTCGCCGACGCGCGTCGCGGTGAATCGGATCGTCCCCTCGATGTTCTGCGTGCCCGAGGTGACCGTATCCCCTGCCGTCTTGTTGACGGGCATCGACTCCCCCGTGACGGCGGACTCATCGACGCTCGTCGTGCCCTCCGTGACCGTGCCGTCGACCGGGATGCGTGCGCCGGGACGCACGACGATGGTATCGCCCGCGGCGAGGGCACTGACGGGACGGTCAGCTCCACCCCGTCGAGGAGGACAGTCGCCTCCTGCGGCGCGAGCTTCATCAGCGCGCGCAGAGCGTCCGTCGTCTGCCCCTTGGCGCGCGCCTCCAGATATTTCCCGACCGTGATGAGGGTGACGATCATGCCCGCCGACTCAAAGTAGAGATTCGTACCGTACTCCGCGGTGAGAGCGAGGTCGCCGTGCCCCAGACCGTAGCTCATGCGCAGCATCGCAAATGCGCCGAAAGAGAGCGGACGCCATCGAGCCGATGCCGACGAGGCTGTCCATGTTCGGCGCCCCGTGCAGGAGATTGCGGAAAACCGTTGACATAGTATGCACGGTTGACATACATGATCGGCAGAATGAGCAGAAACTGTACGAGCGCAAAGGTCAGCGCATTCTCCGCGCCCCAGAAGATATCAGTAAAAGGCGGGCGCGTAGGGGATGCCCCATGCCGCGAAATGTATGGCTCATCGAGACGGCGACGGTCGGCACGAGAAAGAGGATGGAGATGAGGAGACGTGCGCATCGCCCGGATGGCCTTGCCCGCCGCATCGTCCTCCGCGTTTCCTGCCTGCGCAGCGGCGGGCGGCGGCCTGCGCCTTCTGCGCAGCGGATGCGCCCTTGACGCTCGCACCGTAGCCCGCCTCCTCCACCGCCGCGATGATGGCGGCGGGGCTCGTGACATTCTCGCCATAGGCGAGACTCATACTATTTGTGAGGAGATTGACGGAGACATCCGCCGTTCCCTGCCATTTTTCGCCACCGTGCGCTCGACCCGCGCCGAGCACGCCGAACAGGTCATGCCTGTGATATTGAAATCGTTCCTTTCGCATTCGATCCCCTTCCTATGATAAGTATTATCTCCATTATATAATTACCGTCAAGGGATAACAGCCTCGGTCTTTTGGCGCGATATTTGCGTACCGGATGTGGGCAGCGTCCCTCGATTCAGCGGCACCGCGCCAGCGCATCGGCAGGATCCTCATCGTGGTCGATGCAGTATGAGACAAAATCCGCTGTTTTCGGTATGCTTCGAACGTATCTGTTTGGCGGAAATCCGCTAAAATCTCCTCGCACAGCCGGCGCATATCGGCGCATTGCCTCATGTTGTCCTGATAGCGCGCGATGAGTTCATCCTCGTCGAACAGTTCTGCCTCTGCGATATCCGTATACGTCCAGTCGCCGGGGTTGTAGCGCAGCTTTCGATGGCAGACGCATCCGTGCGATCGCTCGCGCCACCCTCGTGGTATTCCATCAGCGTCTTTTTGGAACGCCTCCTCTGTGTTCATCCCGACAAGAAACTCCGCATACGCTGTATTGCAGTCAAACGCCAGCGCGTAAAATCTCTCCGGGGATGTGCGCGGAGAAACTCTCACGGCGGCAGAAATCTGCGCGACAAAAATCCGCTTTATTCATGGGGCACATCACTTTCTGGCATAGCATCACCTTCGCCGCGCAGGGAGCGAACGAGGGCGTTCTTCCTTCATATACTTCTCAACAAAATCCGCGATCTCCTGCAAAGACGACGCTGCTGTCCGCGAGCTCAGGGAAGATCAGGGCAAAGTCATGCGGCATCCCGGGATAGACGGTGAGCGTCACAGGGGACGCCGCACGCCGCCGCACGCGCCGCGAGCTCCTCGTCCTCCGTGCGGAACACCTCGCTGCCGCCCGTCTGGATGAGCAGGGCGGCAGCCCCTGAGATCGGCATAGAGCGGCGAGAGGCGCGGATCATTGCGCTGCGACACACCGCCGCTGTAGTCGCCCGTCTGGAGCAGTGGGTAGAGCGGCGTTCCCCTGCCGAGGACGCAGTCGGCATCGGCATTCGTCGTGCGCGACGTGCCCGCACGGTGCTCCATCGTCGCCCACGGCGAGGCGAGCGCGATCACGCGGGCTGTGGGAGATCGTGCCCCGCAGATCGAGGACGAGCGCGAGCGCGAGGTTGCCGCCCGCCGAGTCTCCGACGAGGACGATATCCTCCGCGCGCGTACCGCGTGCGAGCAGAGCTCTGTAGACGCGAACGGCGTCCTCCAGCGCGGCGGGGTAAAGATGGGCGGGCTGCAATGCGGTAGTCCACGCAGTAGACCGCCGAGGCGTTCATCAGCACCCCCAGCCGCAGGGCGAGTGCCCGATGCACGTCGCCGAGCCGCATGATATAGCCGCCGCCGTGCAGCTGCAGCAGGACGCGTGGATGCGGCGCGGGCGGGCGTATAGCAGTCAACGGGAACACCGCCGAGCGCCTCGTGCTCCGCTGTCCATCCCTGCGGGGAGCGTGAGCGGAGCCGTCTCCGCCGTGCCGCGATAGAACGCCTGCATCTTCTCGCGCATGTAGAGCTGTTTCGCATCGTCTGTCAGTGACAATGCCATACGCCTCTGTGCGGCTCGGTGCAGAGAGCGTCCCCTGCGGCAGGAGGAGGACGGCAGCGAGGAGGAGCGCGGCGAGGAATTGTTTCGTGCGGGCGGATCATACACTTCATCTCCTTTCTATCGTTATAGCGCAGAATGGGGGCACGGGTCAAGAGAGGGATGCGAAAAGCCTCCCCGTGAGGTTGGGAGAGGCTTTTGTATATAGAAGGAAGTTGGACCGAATGGAAATCGTTTAGAAGAAGAACTCGACGCGGCCGAAGAGCTTTCGATACCCTTGTCCTTTTCTAGTCATGACACGCGGGTGAGATCCTTGCCGCGGAAATACTTTGCAGAGAGCACGACGTTCGGCAGCAGCTGTAGTCTGCCGAGTTCAACGCCCTTTGAGCTCCATGGCGCCATCTGTCGTCGGCGCCGAGGGCAGCTCCCTGCAATGTAGCGATAGCAGACGTATGCGCCCCATGAGCCTCTGATCCTCGGGCTCTGCGCCCTGTAGTGCATAGCTGATCTGGTAGGACTTCTTATATTTTCCGTCCATCGCAAGACTGTTGTTACGGGCATAGGCTGCGGAGAGGAAGTTGTTCTTGTCGAAACTGTATCCCTGCATTCACACTCCAGATGCTCATGTTGTCTTTGCCGCCAGTGATAGTTTCTGTAGTTATCAGAGTTGAGGTGGTAATAGCCAATACCGCCCGTGAGACGTCCATTGTACATCAGCTCTGCGCCCTGATAATTCGGTGGATCTGTCAACTCATCTTTTGCTGAGACGTCCTGCCTGCAGCTTGACGCGCAGATCCTGCCAAATGAGACCTCTGCGCCGGAGAAGTGATGATCGAAGACGAGCGCACCCGGCTTTGGCATACGCCTCTGCCGAGAGCAGTTCCATCTACCGAGCTTGACATTGAAATTGCCATAGTCGCCCTGCGCCCATGCGTCGTTCAGCTCGACTTTGTCACTGCCGTCCTCGCCCGCGTCCTTGTTCACCTTCATCTCGGCATCGAGGCGTGCGTGTGCCGACCAGTGATCATTCACCTCGCGACGGCTCCAGACGGAACAGCAGATTGTCTGTCGTTGACCTTTGTCGCTCCCTCGAGGACGTACGCGATGTTTCAAAACGCTCGCTCGTGTAGGTGTACTCGACCTGCCGTTCCACTTCACCATGATCGGCGTTGCGCTCGAGGTTCGACACGCGCACGCCGAGGTTGTTCAGCTCATCGGCGAACTCGGCGGCGAGGCGGTCAACGAGTGCGCGGTCGGAGGCGGACAGGTCGCCCTTTCGCCATCGCCTTGGCGACCATCTGTGCCATCTCATAGCGCGTGATGTTGCGGTCGCCGCGGAACGTCCCGTCGCCGTAGCCCCTCAACCACGCCGTCATTGGCGAGCTGCGTCACAGCGTCGTACGCCCAGTGGTCGCGCGGCACATCGCTGAACGGATTCGCCGCCGCGAACGTCGTTCCCTGCCGCTCCCACGACGAGACGCCGCGAGTGCGGACACCAGAGTTTTCTTCATCGGAAAATCCTCCTTTTCGGATCATGCGAATCGGCACCGCCCGTCTGTGTTTCCCATCGTGGATGGTGTCCGTGACGTTTGCTGCATCAATTCACATAAATAATAATAACCTTTCTCGTTATATATGACGTCGAGATGAAACGTCAAGCATAATATTCTAAATATAGAGAATAAAATTGACGGACATGATTCGTATCATCAGCGCGGGTAAAATATGATATAATAAGGAAAATACAGAACCATTTCAACGGATGGAGGAGAACATCGTATGAATGAATCAATCAAGGCGGCACATCTCACGCATGATGCAGCGCCGCAGGCAGATATCACGCCCTACAGCGCAGAGGCAGCGGCGCGTGTGGAGGCATTTCATCGGACGCTGCCGACGTACGAGCCGACGCCGCTCGCCGACCTCAGGCATCTCGCACGGTCACTCGGGCTGGCGCGGGTCGCCGTGAAGGATGAGAGCAAGCGGTTCGGGCTGAACGCGTTCAAGGGGCTCGGCACGAGCTACGCCGTCGCGCGCTATCTCGCGCAGTATCTGGGCATCCCTGAGGACGAGATGACCTATGAGCGCCTGCGTGCACCGGAGAACCGCGAGCGGCTGCGCGGCGTCACCCTCGTCACGGCGACGGACGGCAACCACGGGCGCGGTATTGCGTGGGCGGCGAAGCTGTTCGGGATTTTTGCGCATGTCTTTATGCCGAAGGGCGGCTCGCCCGAGCGTCTGGCAAACATCCGCGGACTCGGCGCGGAGGCGTCGTTCACCACCTACAACTATGACGATACCGTGCGCTATGCCTCGCAGATGGCGCAGGAAAAGGGCTGGGTGCTCGTGCAGGACACGGCGTTTGACGGCTATACGGAGCGGCCGCGCTGGATCATGCAGGGCTACTCGACGCTTGCCCATGAGGCGATGGAGCAGTACGCTGAGATGCCGACGCATATCTTCTTGCAGGCAGGTGTCGGGTCGCTGCCGGGGCGATCACGGGATACTTTGCCGCGCACTATGGGGCGGAGCGTCCCGTCATCACCATCGTCGAGCCGAACCGCGCCGACTGCATCTATCGGACGGCGGCGGCGAACGACGGGGAATCGCACATCGTGACGGGGAGATTAGTTCCATCATGGCGGGGCTCTCGTGCGGCGAGCCGAATCCCTCGCATGGGACATCCTGCGGGACTACGCCGATCACTTCGTCTCCGTCCCCGAGTGGGTCGCGGCGAAGGGCATGCGCATCCTCGGCAACCCGCTGGATGACGACCTGCGCGTCGTCTCGGGCGAGAGCGGCGCCGTCACCACGGGACTCGTCGCCGAGCTCATGCAGAACGCGAGCCTCGACTACCTGCGCGACGCCATCGGCCTCACGAAGGACTCCCGCATCCTCTGCATCTCCACCGAGGGCGACACCGACCGCACGAACTACCGCCGCGTCGTCTGGGACGGGCTGTATCCGAGTTTTTGAGGGATGGTGCATGGCTGCCGCTGCGGCAGGGCATGGGGAACCGCCTGTGCCAGCAGAGGCGGCATGATCGGAGGGCCTCCAGATGACGGAAAATGAACACTATATTGCGACGCTGACCGTGAATGATGTGCCGTGGCACCGACTGACGACGCCCTATGGGCGCGCGACGGAGTTTCCTCGGTACTTTGCCGTGCTGGAGGCGATGGACGACCTTGCGGCGGTGAAGGATGCCCTCTACGAGCTGGAGATCAATACGGAGCATCAGGGGACATTCTGGCACGCCACACCGTTTGCTATGATCTTTCTCGTGCGGATCTTTCGGCGCGCACGTGCTGCGCAGGCAGACAGTGAAGTCGCGCGAATGATTGCAGAGCGGCTCCTCGAACACTTCCAGCTGATCGCGGAATGTGTCCACATGGGGGAGGAGATGGAACACGCCGCGCCCTTGCCGCACTTCTCCGATCTCCTGCGCGAAGAATACCTCTGGTCGGAGGTCTACGACGAGGAGGAGGACGAACTGCGCTGGGAGGAGGATGATGTTTTTCCCCGCAGATCTCTTCTATAGCTTTTACTACTACGCTGCGCAGGTACTTGCCTCGTGCGAGGGCGAACGCAAACAATAGCCCTCGGGCAGCGAGACGATGAATCGCATATAAAACGCGAAAACACCTCTGTACGACCAACGTGCAGAGGTGTTTATCATGGGACTGTGCGAGAGTAAAATGCAGATTTTATCATAGGATAAAGGATTCGTTTCGCATCATATTAAATAGCGATGTGTATGGTACTTGGAAATGGTGTGCGACATCAGGGAAGTTTCGGATTGTTCGAGCGCGTTGTTATGCGACCTGCTGACTGCTCGAAGCTCAGGAGTGTATAGCCATATACTTTTGCGGCAGCAATCAGCCACGGGTCAGCAACATTTTCTCGTGACCAGAGACGAAGCGCGGTTTCGCTGTATTGATTGCTTTGCTGAATGAAGCTCAGAACAGCTCTATACATCTGAATGATTTGTATCTCCTGCGTCGACAGGATACATTCGTTCGGAAGATCACTTATCCATGCAGAGAGTTCGTCCGTTCCCCTAGAATTTCATCTCGCACCTTGTCCAGAACGGCTATTTTATCCAGTGAAATTTTTAGGACGCAGTTGCTGCCAAAAGATGGGGCGAAATCAAACGGATAGTACGCACGAGCAGGGCGTATCAGACTATTGGCATCGATGAGGTATTTTTGGCTCAACTCAAAATGCCTCCCATCCGCTCAAGTACACCTCTGTAGGTTCTGCGATTGGTTGCTGTCGGTCGGTGAGGCATCCGTATCCTGCGTGTTGCCCTGAATCACACTCCGTTCCAAGGGCGGCGAGAAACGATGATCGAGGTTCGAGCAGCGTGTTGTAGAAATCTCCGCCACTACTTTTTCTTTTTGTGCCTTTGCATGCTCGAAGCGCTCCTTTTTGCAGAGCGAGCATACGCGCATATACATCCTGTGGTATTCTTTTTCATCTCATAGGGCGCCGCAGAATTACCGCTTCACTGCATCGGAAATGACGTGCGGCTCGTTCTATCATATCTTCAACAGGAATGGACGACTCCCATACTTCGGAAAAATCTGCTGCAGGGACGAGCAGTTCTGCTGCAACGGCGTTGCACTTCTGTTCGAGCAAACTTACGCGTTCATCCGACCATTCTGGAGTTGTTGAACAGGCTGTTTTCGCCGAGCCATACATGAACCGTTTCGTGTAGGAGAGAGAAGAGGCGTCCGTTTGCTGTGTCTGTTGTGTTTATAAAGATGAGTGGCGCATGGGTATCAATCAGGGTAAACGCACTGAATTCGTTTCATCGAGTGGACGATGTATTTGCTCCGACCTTTCCCCCGTAAAGATGAGAAGTCCATGCTGTACGAGTGTATTGCGTGAGGCGATTGAAAGTATCTTCCGCATTTTTCCTTCTCTGTACCAGTTCGTTTTTGAGTGCAAGATCATCTCGTATCCGTTGTGCAATCTTGCCCGTGGAATCGTGAGGCTGCAACTCCCGACAAAAGTAGCGGCGTCCGATTGTTCCCGTTTGAGGTCATCCCTCATCAATCCTGAATTGCCGTCATCTGATCCAGAAATATCGATGAGCTCACGGCTCGGCTTTTTGATGTTTTTACTCCCAATCGTGCGGTATTCGGCAAGCGCGATATCCTCGTCAGGCGGTGTCTGTAAAGAAATAGCCAGAATGGAATACGTGTCTTCCTGCTCATCGCTTCCAGCTGTTTCAGCGTAGGGCTGCTTTCTCGCCGGTCTTCCATGCGTTCAGCTGGTCGAGCGCATCAGGGTGACCTGATCTTCATGGATGTTCTGCACAATCCAGTCGATCTACGGGTGCATGAACCGGTACGGTAACTCCGCCATACGGCGCACCTCCTTTGTTCATTTCTTTTATGATAACATATCGAGAGGCAAGTTCCACACAAAAATGACCTACTGGATGCCGAAATACAGAGCTCTACCGGAGCTGGTTTCCGTTCTGTTGAAAAACGGAAATATGTGAGACTGACATTTTCCTCTATGAAGGGAGGGTTATTTTTCTTTGATTAAACCATCATTTAATTGTATAATATTTCTGTGTAGTGATTTTCTGCGGATCTTGATGTTAGGAGACATTCTCCATGAATGATTTGAAGTACGAATATGCCAGGCAGGATCTTTATAGCAGATTTTCCACAATCTTACGGAATCGTACGCAGTTCTTCGTATTCTCGTTGGATATTTTCGTACAAAGTGGTTTTTCGCCTGTATTCAGCGATGAAGGATATCGAGGAGATTCGCGTGCTCGTTGGTCTGAATGTGGATCAGCGGTTGACATTATTGATCGCGCGAATGGACAGCCGACAATCAAACAGGCAGCAGTCTTTTCTGATGCTATTGAGGCGGGTTTGAAGGCGCCGACCTCTGCGGATGTTGAAAAAGGCGTGCGGTACTTTATCCGAATGGTTGAAAACCGAAACTGCAACTCCAGTATGTACGTTGAGCGCCAGCACTTCATGCGAGGTCCTATATCAGCGAAGGATCCAAATTACACGAATTATTGTGGAAGTGTCATCACGGGATCTAGTAATTTCTCAGAGCAGGGCGGTGAATAACCTGAGTTCAATGTTGAACTCAGAGATTGTGCAGATGTGACTTTTGCCTTAGAACGTTTTGAGGCTGTGTGACACAGTGTACCCGTTGAAGAGAGCTGTATGTGCAAAGCGATTGAAAAGCGCACATGGCTCCGGGTGATATAACACCGTATGAAATCTGCTTGAAAACCCTGTATGAGTTTTTCGTGAGGATCAACGCCGGATAAGGAGATGCTTGCGCAGGAACTTGCTCCCCGATCACTATAGTGCGTCTGCAATATCAGCTGGATGCGTCGTACAGGCGAAAAAGATATTAGAGGCTTATGGCGGTGTTTTATCTCCGATGTCGTGGGTCTTGGAAAGACATATCTGCGCGATGCTTGCAAAATCTCTTGGTAAAGGGGAAGAAACATCATCTGTCACCGGTACTGGTCAGCTACTGGGAGGAAGTCCTATAGAATTTGATACAGCAACGAGGTTGTCTCCCTCGGAAAGCTGGATTCTATACTGGATAGTCATATCTCATTATGAATATGTCTTTTGTTGATGAGGCGCACCGTTTTCGTAATGCTGATACAGCGGGTTTCAGTAAACTGCATGAAATATGTTATGGCAGAAAGGTTATACTGATCTCTGCTACACCGATCAATAACTATACAAGTGACATTGAAAACCAAATTTATCTATTTCAGCCGAAACACAATAGCAATATCGTTGGAACAAAAGAATCTGGCACGATGCAAAATTTGAACAAACGGCTAAAAGGGGCTGGAAAAAGGAAGCCCGGAGTACGTTGCACAAAGTCGGGCGAATTCAGAGATGATTCGAGATAAGCTTATTCGTCATATCATGATACGGCGAACGCGCAGGGAAATTGAAGAGTATTATCATGAGGACTTACAGAAACAGGGCTTGTTTTTCCAAAAACTTGGCGCACGGAGCGAGATTATTTACGCATTCGATGATACGACGGATAAGGTTTTCGGAGAGACTATTGCGGCGATCAAAAGAGTTTCAAGTATGCGTTATAAGCCTCACCTATCTGAAGGATGATATGCGGCGATGATGACGGCGCAGCACAATATAGGTGGCTTTATGAAAGGCATTTTGGTAAAAACGTCTGGAGAGCAGTTTTTATGCATTTCATATGACACTTTCCAGATTTATTGAGTCTACGAACGCTGTATCGAGATGTATATACGGGCGGCGTTTGGATCCAGCAAGGTGTGGATGTATATGATTTGCTGGATGCCGGGTGAGACCGAACAGCTGATACAGATGGTGGAGGATGAGAAAGGACTGCGCATAGAGTCTGGAGAGCTTCGCCCGAACTTTATCATCGATCTGACGAAAGACTTGGCAAAGCTGAAACTGCTGCGCGATTTGTGGGAGACGATAGAGAACGACCCTAAACTGGATGCGTTCAAGAGAGCTCTTGCACGAAACGAAAAAGCTAGGCGGGAAGAAGAAAAATCATCTTTACCGAGTCTCGTGAAACGGCGGAATATCTGGCAAAAGAACTGGAAACGCAGTATGGCACACGCAGTGATTGCGTACTCGGGACAAAGCGGCGCAAAGCAGAAGGCAGATATCGAGATGGTTTCAATCCAAAATACGCAGATCGGCAGCATGACCTCTATGATGTTCTGAGTTACGACGGACATTCTGGCAGAAGGCATCAATCTCCATCGCTCCAACATACTTATCAATTATGACCTTCCATGGAATCCAACACGCATCATGCAGCGTGTTGGACGTGATAATCGTGTTGGTACAGAGCATGGGCAAATCTATGTGTTTAATTTCTTTCCGACGGCGCAATCCGATGCGCATATGCCTCTGAAGGATCGCATTTGGAGAAGTTGCAGGCATTTCACGACACGTTGGGAGACGACTATCAATATCTTTCCGATGCTGAGATCGTCAGCTCACAGAAATTGTCGAGGACTTGACGGCACGGATGGATGGCGAGGAGGAGACCGGCAGTCCGGAGCTCCGATATTTGGCGGTAATTCGGCAAATCAGAGATCAGGATTCGGTACTCTTTGAACGTATCAAGCGACCGCAAAAATCTAAAACCAGGACGCTACAGTACGCACGTGAAAGAAAAAGGCAGCCATCACCTTTATCCGTAAGGGGCATTGAAGGACTTTTATATGACGGGGGAAGGAGACACACAGATCTCCTTTATCGAAGCTGCTCAGTATTTGGAATGTTTGCCGGAGGAATCCCGACTGGATGTCGGAAGTGCCTATTACGATCATTATGGGCGAAATAATGAGGCGTTTGACCAAGCACTTGTCCAGGATGAGGGTGATCGAGCGACAAAAGCGCCCTGGGACGCAACGATGCCCGATTGTTCAAATTCTTGCGCGCAGCAGGGCGAGATCCGTCGTTGACGGAGGATCAGAGTCGACAATCTCTCGGATGCTCAAGGCATTTGAAAATGGAGATATCCCGCAGAATATCAGCAAGAATATCGTAAAAAGGATTGGCGATCTATAAGATATTCCTTCTGCGTATTTCTTCGTGGCTGGCGAAATACCAGAGCAATACCTCTATGAACGCAAAGACGCTATACGACAGACCCCTGGTGAAAAACAAGTGATTCTTTCCTGCTATCTAAAGGAGGCGCAAAATGAACGACAAGAAGCGAACGATTTTTGAGGAGACCTTGGCTAGAGCATACTCATATGAGAGTTATCGAGGTTTCTTGGCGAATTGCTCAATCATGTGCAGTTCAAACCGCAGATTGCAGGAACCCTATAATACGTTTTCTGTCGCTATCAAGAATTATGTGCATATCGGAGACTATGAAGGTGGAGATCATCAAAAATAGCTCTATTTTTCTGTTTGTCTGAAAAATAATAAGAGCATAGAAAATGCACGCAGTATGCAGCGCACCTTTGTCAAATCACTGTTTGGAAAACAGCAATTGTGCAGGGCTCTGGTGGCATTTTATACGGATGCAGACCCCCAGCAGATGGCGGCTTTCCATGGTTCGTATGGATTACGGCTTTACCAATGGGAAAATAAGCGTGGAGCTCACTCCTGCAAAGCGTTACTCCTATCTGGTCGGTGAAGGTGAGCCCTGCCATACGGCGAAAAGAGCGCCTTTACCCAATTTTTCGTAGAGGATGATGTCGACCCCCGGACTGGATGACCTCGAAGAGGCGTTCAGTGTCGAGGCTGTAACGAAGAGTTTTTCGCGCAGTATCGGGAAAAGTATCTTTCTGTGAAAAGTTTTTTGGAGCATAATACGGACTTTTGTGCGGAAGCGGCTTCCAGAGGATTTAACAGCGAGCAGTTCATCAAAAAACTCATGGGACAGCCTGGTCTTCCTGTATTTTATACAGAGAAAAAGGATGGCTGAGGGTCAACGCATTTCCAAAAGATTCTAGGTGAGCGTGCATACAAAGATGCCTTCTTTCAGCCGGGACAAAAGCCGAAAGAACTCATGCCGCGTGTCTATCGTAAAGATGCAACGGAGAAATCCGCTTGGACTCATCAGCTTTTCGTGGCCTCAGTGATGATGATGATTGCCCTGTCCAAGATTGTTCAGGGTGGAGCCTGGGGCGACGGACCCAAGGACTTTATGCGTCAACTGTTCAATGATTGAAGAAGCGAGGAAGAATTTTTCGACGATTATTTAGAGCCTCTTTTTATGAGGGGCTCAACCAGAATCGTGGAGATGAAGCGTTTTTGCCGCTGCACAGCCGCATCCCCTTTCTTAATGGTGGTTTGTTCGAGGAACTGGAGGGTACGATTGGAAGAACAATGACTTCTGTATCCCGGACGAATTGTTTTCTAATGCAGATGAAAACGGCAGAGATGCTGATGGTATTTTGGATGTCTTTGATCGCTATAACTTCACTATGGTAGAAGATGAGCCAATGGAGCGCGAAGTTGCCGTCGATCCGGAGATGCTCGGCAAGGTATTTGAAAATCTTTTGGACGTGAAAGACAGAAAATCCAGGGGGCATTTTATACGCCGCGCGAGATCGTTCTATATGTCAGGAAAGCTTGATTCGTTATCTCTCCCACAAGACAGGCATTGCAGATGGCGATATTCGTAAGTTCATCCTATATGGGGAGTATTTTTAGAGAGGAAGACGTAAGAAGACAAAACCTGTCTATCAAGATGGTAAAAAAACACCATGTTTTTGATAAGAATAAAGTGCTTGAAATGCCGAGACCATCTTCAGCTATCATGTGAATCGACTACAAGAATTGGATGATCTTCTCGCAAATGTCACGGTCTTGGATCCTGCCGTCGGATCAGGTGCGTTTCCGCTTGGAATGTTGACAGAGATCGTGAAGGCGAGAGAAACACTGACTTCATATATGAGCATCGAACTCAATCGCTTTCGAAAGCATACCCTTCGTTCGGATCATAATACATATCGTATGAGCGTGAGACCATCAAAAACTCAATCTTTGCCTGCGATCTTGAAGCAAAGTGCCTCTGATATCACAAAACTGCGCCTCTGGCTTTCTCTCGTCATTGACAACCAGATTCGAGCCGAGGAAAATGAGGGAGTTCGGATACCAACAAAACCTCGTGAACTGCCGAATCTCGATTGCAATATTATCTGTGGCAATAGTCTGGTTGATGCCTTTCATGGCATCAAGCTGATTACGGAAAACAGTGCTCTTGGCAATCTATCTGCGATGCGTCAGGGGAGCGCTCCTCTATGATGATCATTTTGCAACGCAGATTCAGCAGCTTATTTCCATGCAGGATCGTCTGTATGATGAAAAACACGTGTGGAAAAGGAGCGGATCAAAAAGAGATTCAAGGAATTTATGACGAGACCATTCCTGACCAATCTGAACGGTTCTCAGCCGGCGATGAATGCCTACTATGATCGCAAGAATGACGTAACGAAGCCGTTCATCCTCTGGCAGCCTCATGTTTCCTAAAAGTGTTTCGCGACAATGGCGGATTTGACATTGTCATCGGGAATCCACTACATCCAGTTACAAAACGAGATTGATGAAAATACAGGCGAGAGAATTGAGATCAGTTTGCAGAACTAGGCTTCCAAACCTTTGCGAAAACAGGAGATATTTATTGTTTGTTTTACGAAAAGGATATCAACTACTTTCCAGAGGCGGTGTCTTGACGTACATTACAAGTAATAAATGGATGCGAGGCAGGCTACGAGGAAAAGCTGCGTTCCTTTTTCGCGCAACGAACGATCCTGTTCGATTGATTGACTTTTTGGAAACAGAAAATCTTTGCATCAGCAACCGTCGATGTTAATATATTGATGTTCACGAAGAAAGTGAAAATAAAGAACAGACTCTTGCGTGCACTGTAAAGGAGTCGTGTCCAAGTAATTTGAGCGTTTATATTGAGCAGAATAAGCTTGCTCTCATCCTTTGCAGGAAAGGCTAGCTGGACTATTATGTCCGCTATTGAGCAAAATATTCGCAAGAAGATCCAAGCCTCTGGAATCGCACTGAGTAACTGGAATCTTGCAATCAACTATGGGATAAAAACAGGTTGTAATGAGGCTTTTTCTTATTTCTACGTCAAAGAAAGATGGGCTGATTGCTGCTGACCTGAAATCTGCCGAACTTATTCGACCGATTCTTCGCGGCAAGGATGTAAGCGGTATGAATACAATTTTGCCGATCAATGGATTATTGCTACTTTTTCCAAGCTGCAAATATGATATAGACCAATATTCGGCGATAAAGCAGCATCTTCTCCTTCGGCATAGAACGTCTTGAGCAGACGGGGGCAACGCATATCATTGATGGTGCCTGTAAAGTCAGAAAGAAAACCAACAACAAATGGTTTGAGACACAGGATAGCATTAGTTATTGGAACGAATTTTTCAAGCAGAAAATCGTATATCGTGAAATCAGCGATAACATGAATGCCTGTATGGTTGAATCAGGCATCATGCTAAACAACAAATGCTATATTATAACTGGAGAACTATTTAATCTATATCCTTTCATTTCTAAACAGTACCCTTTTTAAAAAATTATTCTTCCAGAGGTGAATACGGTTGGAGGAAAAGGCGAGGCTTTTTAAGCAGGAGTTTCTTTAGTTCGTCCCTCAAAAAGAGGTTGAAGAAAAAGATTCATGAGCTTTATCATAAACGCATCGAAACAACATCAACTCTTGATGTAGAAAAATTGATAGATGTGTGGACGAGACTTTCTGCTCATTATATGGGTTATCCGAGGAAGAGCGTCAATATATTCTTTTATAAGCACTTTATTGTGCTTCTATATAGAGTATTTCCTCCTCACTTAAATGATAAAGAGCGTAAACCAGTCGATTGATTTTCGCTCTCAAAAATTGAGTGTCATTCAAAGCCCTTTTTCTTCAAGGATTTTTATCTACTGAGACGAATATACGGACTTGTGTATCCTCGTCTCATCATAGGAACAGGAAGTTGTTCAATAAACATCGGCTTATATTCAAAATAGCCCCCATTCCTCGTAACTCCTAGTTGACGAATATACCAGTCGGCTAATTTTGAGTTGAGAACAGCTAAAAGATATTTGTTCCCAGGAACAATCATGGATGAAGGCGCATTGATGAAATAACCTTCTTCTGCCCATGCAAATTGTGCTGACAAAGCCAGATTGCCCCATATAATTTTCTGCTTAAAAAATTCGTTCATATAAACGCAGTTCCGTAAATTATATGGAGTATCGCCTTTGTCTGCTCTTTTTATCAGCTGAGGATAATAATCATCCAAATGCTTGTGAATTGCAGGGTAATCTTCCACGTGAATAGGCGGAATGTTTTTGATTTGATTCCGTTATGTGTTGTGATTAACCACAAATCCAGCAAACGCATATGAGTATCTTTTTACATCCTTGCCGCGAAGAATCGGTCGAATAAGTTCGGCAGATTTCGGGTCAGCAGCAATCAGCTCATTCTTTTTCTCAGTTGAGATAATGAATGCATCGTTAAATCCTGTCAGTATTCCTCGGTAGATTTTCACACCCCATTCTTTCAAGGGCACACCATGCTCGTTGATTTTTATTGCGAATATGGTTTTCTTCTGATGAAAGTATGACCCACTTTCATCAGAAGAAAATGTCGTATGACAGCTATTCTGCTCAATATAAACGCTCCTATTATTCTTACAAAGGACGGAAAAATGAATTACGGCTATATTAGAGTAAGCAGTGACAAGCAGACTGTTGAGAACCAGAGATTCGAGATTCAAAACTTCTGTCAAAAAGAAGGACTTAAAATCGATGGATGGATTGAGGAAAACGGTTAGTGGAAACAAAAAGTTATGATAAGAGAGAATTAGGCAACTTACTTACAAATATTGAAAAAGGATTTGATCGTGTGTTCGGAGCTATCAAGATTAGGACGAAATCTTTTCATGATTATGGAGATCTTGAATCAATGTATGGACAAAGAATGTCGTGTATGGACAATCAAGGATGCTTATCGGCTTGGAGATGATATCAAAGCAAAGGTACTTGCTTTTGCATTTGGCTTGTCGGCAGAAATTGAAAGGAATTTGATTAGTCAACGAACGAAAGAAGCCCTAGCACGAGCAGAGGAGTAGTACTTGGTCTGGCCAGGGGGAGAAAATCCACTAGGGAAGTGAAACTTTCGGGAAAGAGAACATCATAAGGGAGCTTAGAGGACAAGGCGTTTCGATTAGTGAGATTGCGAGAATCTACAAGGTGAATCGCAATACGGTAAGCAACTTTATTCGTACAAGAATCATGAATGATGTGTTTTATTCCAGTAGGGTTGCAGGAAAAGTATGCAGCCTGCGCTGACCCTTGACATGATGGATGAGATGCTCGCTGCCTACTCGTAGACAATCAAGGATGATAAAGTAGGTCCGTGGGGGCTAGTTCGTCAGTGCTTCCTTAAGGCTTTGCCCGCATATTTTTAGAGGCTGGCATCAGTAGAGGAGATGAGTTCATCTCAGTTATCGTTATTCATCCATGGCGGGATATTCGGCAGCGGCAGATCCTCTTGTGTGATGGAGGGACTGCACCGTTCCGCTTTGGCATATAGAATATCCGGTCTGTTTCTTTTGATTTCGGGACGACATCGTCAACAATAAATTTGATCAAAGGAATTATTTCTGACATATTGGGAGGGATAATAGGGCTCACCTCGTATTCTCTGGGCACACGACCATCAATTTTTTTAGATAGTATCTATGCCCATCCAGCCCAATAATACGATCAACGAAAGATGATCCCCAATCTGCGTTTATGACGGCGTTGATAAGTGACATATCGTGTTCTTTCAGTACCTTCTCGTTTACTGGAGTAAACTGCTTCACGTAGCGAATAAAACCGTTATCATGTTCTGCCATTGTGACAGCTTTGTTTATTTTCATTTTTGTGTAGAGCATCTCCCATTCTTGGGGAGTAGTAATCCACTATTTTGTGAAAAGTAGTCGATAGAGGTCAGTCCTACGTTCCAGTATATCCTGTAGTCATTATTGCCCATCTGATATACTTGGGCGCAAATTGCAGGGGGCGCTGAGAACAGACGATTTTCAATTCAAAGGAGCCGCTGTCCATTTTCCACAGAAGGAAAAACAATCTTCATAATTACTCATTATAGATATCTCCATGTCAATTGTATCCGTCTATGCTGGGAGAGAAATGTTGTTGCTCGGATGTGCGAATTATGTTATTCTGAGCATGTCAAAGAATGGATGAGCAAGGGTCAGCTCCACTTTTCCCTACTCAGTTTTTGCAGTAATGCATAATGGCTGTGACCGCCAACAATAGTGGAGCCTCTCGCGAGTTGTGCGGGCGGCCGTTTTTCCTGATGCGCTCGTGCGCGTGATGGGAGGCATTCATTGTGGAGGCTCTGTATGTCTGCGTATGCGTGCTCTTGTCCCCGTCCTGAAATGAGGGGACAGGGCGCCCATCACAAAACTGAATGTCGGCACCTGCTGTTATGGTAGGTGCTTTTTGCTGGTTCTGTATTTGCTGGGGGCGTATATCGTGTTTATCTCATGACGATCGTTTCTCTTGCCCCATTTGTGTGCGGCACGCTGCCCTCATCCGGCGGATGGGTGCGCTGTCGTGTCCGTCCGGGCGGGCGCGGTTCGTTGGCAGCCGAAGCCCCACACGTTGTTGGAGAATCGCCGGCGGCGAAGCGGTGTACGGTGCCGTCCACGGTGATTTCGTATACGTTCATGGTGTAGGGCTGCCCGTAGAGCGGGTCATGGACACGGATGCATTTGCGCGTGTCCGTCCATTCGTGGGCAAATACGTCCACGCCGAAGAGGAGCATTCTCGCCGATGGCGGTGGTTACGTACTCAAAGTCCGAGGATTTCTCACGCGGTATTTCTTGCCGATGGCGGTTGTTATGTACTCACGGTCTGCTGATTTTGTCATGGTGGCGTCACTCGTTCCTGCTGAAAATCCCCCGCAGAGTGTCTGCGGGGATCCGTGTTCGGAAGTGTTTCCTTTATTTCTTTTCCGTCGAGTTCGTTGATGTCAACGTTGCTGCTGGTGGAGGAGAGGCGGTTAAACTCCTCGATGACGTTGTTGAACTTCTTCGGGTCGGGGCTTCGGAGGTATACTCACGCACCTGACCGATGAAGCTGTTGACCTGGCTCTTGTAGGAGGAGAGGAAGCCTGTGCCGGAGGGAGCTTTTTCGAGGAGGGCACTGATCTCGCTGATCTTCGCCTCGGCGGCGTTCTTGTCGACCCTGCTCGCCGCTGATCATCTCGACGAGCTCTCGTGTCTTGCCGTTCAGCTCGAGGAAGGCGGCGGCGTTCTCCTGCCCTCGCTGTGCAGTGCATCGATCTGGGCGAGGCGGAGTTCCTGTAGCGGTCGGTGACGACGGCGTCGAATTTGTCGTAGGCCGCGTCGAATTTGTCATAGAGCGGAAGAACTGCGCGACCATTTCGTCCGACTGCGCGTAGTTGTCGGTCATATAGGTCTTGGCGGAGTAGTAGCTCTTCAGCTTTGCGGCGAGCGGCTCGAGATCCTTCAGGACGGCGAGCAGGTCATCTGCCGCTGCATCGATGTCGGGGTAGACACCCTGCGACCTTTCGGTCGGAACGTGCCGCCTCAAGCGGCGGTTTTCAGATTTTCAAAATTCGGCAGGGAGATGTACTCTTGTGCTCTCCTTGCGGAGGCTGTCGAGGACGGGGCGATGGAAAAGTCAAAAGGTGACGATGTTGTGGTTGTAGTCGTTCGTTGCCCTCGAGGTAGGGGTTGAGTGCCGCCTCGCGCGACGGTGCGTTGCTTGCCGTGGTCTGCTGTGATGCGGCACTGTCGCTACAGTGCTGCCGCAGCCCAGTGAGGAGTACGGCAGGGGCGGCGAGCAGGCTGCACGCGGTGAGGATGAGAGGGCACGCCGAATCGATGGATGGGTCATGAAAATCCTCCTTGCTGAAAGCATCTGAACATAGGCTAAATAATCGCAATAAGTATAACGCAGGTGAGAATTTCTGTCAAACGGTATGCGGAGTGATCTACCTTGTTTTCGGTGCTATTTTCGTGTCGAGCGCGTTGACGTCGACGTTGTTGCCCGTGGCGGCGAGACGATTGAACTCCTCGACGACGTTGCCGAGTTTGTTCGGGTCGAGGACCCGCATTATACGCGCGGACGGCCGCGACAAGGCTGTTGATGCCGTTCTTGTAGGTCACGAGGTAGCCGGTGCCGGCGGGGGTTTCTCGATGAGGTGTTGATCTCGCGGATTTTGCCTCGGTGGCTTCCGGATCGTGTCCACCGCTGCGCAGCATGCGGACGAGCTCGCGTGCCTTCGTGCGCAGCTCGAGGAAGGTGGCGGCGTTCTCTCTGCCGTCGCTGTGCATCGCGTCGATCTGGGCGAGCCGCATCTCCTGTAGTGATCGGTGACGATGGCATCCAGCCGGTCGTAGGCTGAGACGAATCGGTCATAGAGCGGGAGAAACTGTGCCGTCATTTCGTCCGCCTGTGCGTAGCCGTCCGTCGTGCATGCCCCTGGCGGCGTAGTAGTTCTCCATTTGGTCGGCGAGCGGGCGAGCTCCTCCAGCGTGCTGCGCAGTTCCTCTGTCGCCGCATCGACGTCGGGATAGACGCCCGTGCCGCTGGCGCAGCGTGCGCTCGCGTCGAGCTCACGGCGGAGTTTTGAGAGTGAGGGAGGATGATACTCGTCAGGTGCTTTCCCCTGCCGCAGGTCGCTGACGGTGGTGGAGACGGCGAGGCTCAGGGGAGCATCGTGCTGTTGTAGGCGGTCGTTGCCTCCATGTATGGGCTGAGTGACGCTCTGCGTCCTCCATGCTGCGCGCAGGCATGTCTGCTGCGTCGGGACGGGGATTCCTGCGCTGGGTCCGCCGCAGCCCGTGAGCAGTATGGCCGGCACGGTGAGCACTATGCAGAGGGCGAGGGCAGCGCATACGCGCCGCAAAATGTGTGCAGCATGGGAATCCTCCTTACATAAAACCTTCATTATAAAAAGTATATGATAGATGAAAGTCTCTGTCAAGGGAAGATCACTGTGCATTGTTACTCTGTCGTACGTCCCTGCTGCATCGCGCCGCGGATGACCTCGGTGATGACGCGCGTCCAGTCGATACCACCCCGCGCGCCGCCGTCACCGCGCTCGGCGTGGCGTGCCTGCTCCGCCTTGTGCTCGGCACGGCGTAGTTTCATCCAGAGCTCGTCGTCTGTTTTGTCGGAGGCGTCACGCCGTGCGCAGCTCGGCGGCTCGCATCGTCGTAGCGTCCCATGTCAGCAGATCTGCCCGCGGTAGCGTGCAGCTGCCAGATGGGATAGGGCGTGTTCGTGTGCGCGTGCGGTCGGCCGCGTCGAAGTCATTGAGCGCGAGACGGTCGCTGCGGAGCTCGTAGTAGGGCGCGCCCGCGCAGGTAGAACGCATACGCGCGCGCATTTCCCGTGACGGCGGGATCCTCGATGAGGAGGGAGAGGTCGGCGATGGCGTGCTGCTCGTCACCGCGCTGAATCATGGCGGTCGCGTCGTCAAAGATGCGGCCGAGTTTGTAGCTTCCTCGAGCTGTGCGCCGATCTCCGCCTTCTCCGTGCCGCGTGCCTGCTCGTAGCGCTGCGAGGAGCTCGTCGTTCTGGCGTTTCAGCTCGTCGCGTTCCTTCTGGAGCGTGCCAGCTCCGCCTTGTTCTGGGCGAGGGCAGCGAGATCGACCTTGACGTGTCCACCACAGACGAGATGCACGCGGTAACGCCACACGTCGCCGACGAGCTCGGGCGTTACGTCCTCATGCAGGACGCGCAGCACCGTGCCTGCGACCATGCGCACCTCGTCCTTGGTGAGGGTGAGGTTCTGCGTCTCCGTATAGCTCTCGACGTAGACGCCCGCCTGCTCCGTCGCGGAGCGCATCGCCTCCCGCCGTGCGGCGTCACGGGCGATCTTTGGTGAGTCGTTGTCACCGACGGTGTAGACGCCCTCCGCCTCGATGGTCTGCGGGGCGGCGAGTGCCGTACTCGCTGCGGTGAGGAGAAACAGCGCGCAGCAGAGGGCGCGCAGAATATGTCCGATCATGCAGTTCACTCCTTGATGGGGCATGAGATGCCCTGAGATGCTGTCCATAAACTACCTCGTATTGTTCCAAATAATCCTTAAAGTGAAGTGAAATGGGGATTAGCCGCAGATGATTCCCGCAGTGAAAAAAATATTTGCTGCAGGGTTGACAGGAGCGCGCGGCTCGAGTATAATTCCACTATCGCCTGTGAGGCGATATGCTGATTTAGCTCAGTTGGTAGAGCAGCTCATTCGTAATGAGCAGGTCGTAGGTTCAAGTCCTATAATCAGCTCCATTTGACACAGAGGCTTCCGAGTATCGGAAGCCTTTTGTATCTCCCTGATGCGTGAGAATGATTAAAAGATTTTGCCTTCTAGAAGGAATATAGGGATGGGGGAAGAAATAGGAAGGAATCATCTTGTACGTGAAGGAGCAGTGACGATGCAGGGACGTGTCTATTTCTATGCGATCAGTGCGGTTCTCATGTGGTCGACGACGGCGGCACTGGTGAAGAGTCTTCTCACGGAAATACCGACGTACGAGGCACTCTTTGTGAGCAGTCTCGCGGGTTGCTCTTTTCTCATCGTCATGCAGCTCGTGCGTGGCGGCGGGCGCGTGTTTCCGCGCCTATGATGCGCGGCTATGCGGCGATGGCGGGGACTGGGCTTTTCGGGATATTCCTCTACTCGGGGCTCTACTACTACGGGCTTTCGCAGCTGACCTCGCAGGAGGCGTGCATCCTCAATTTCCTCTGGCCGATGATGATCGTCCTCTTTGCGGCGTTCCTCCTCGGGGAGCGGATTACCGTTCGCACCGCCGTCGCCATCCTCCTCTCGTTCTCGGGGGTCGTGGCGCTCACGCTCGGCGGGGAGGGGCACGCGGCGAGGAACGCTGTCATGGGGATGATCGCCCGTGTCCTCGCGGCGGTTCTGCTACGGCCTGTTCTGCGTGCTGAACAAGCGGCGAAAACCTCGACCAGACCGTGATGATGGTCGTGGCGTGGGGCGTGACGGCGCTGTGCTCGCTGCCCGTGACGCTCATCATGGAGGAGTGGGTCACGCCTCGTGGACGCAGTGGGGCGGTCTACTCTGGCTCGGGATCTTCATCGACGCTGTGGGCTATCTCTGGTGGGCGATGGCACTCCAGCAGGCAACGAACTCCGCTGCCGTCGCGAATCTCGCCTACGCCGTGCCGCTCCTCCTCGCTCGTCGTCTCCGCCGTTACCCTCGGCGAGCGCATGACGGGCGCGGCACTCCTCGCGCTCGTGCTCATCATGGGCGGGATATTGCTCCAGAATGTGCGGCGGAGGTAGGGGAGACGAGGATTACTTTGTATCAATCACTCGCCAACGAATGGATGAGAACATGGCGTCGAGCATATCATCAGTGATCTCTCGGTCATCAGCTCTGTATTCAAACATGACAATCCAATCTTCTGTGTCAGTACAAACGAAGAGATATTCCATCTTAAAATATGCCACTCCCCGCTTTGAAAGCGATAGGGATACATGACGGAAAACACGTTTGACAGGAGTATTGCTCAGTCGTGATGATTCACTGCGCATAATGTCCAATTTGCTGTATACCATTTTCGGTGAGGCGATCCAGTGCTTTTTTTGGATGATCTCCTCTGGGATGGGCGGGAGAGGGGGCGTCATTTGACGAAGGCGGCTCGTAGAGCCGGTGGAAGAGGGCGAAAAGCGATGTGTTCATTCTTGCTGGTGAGAAAATATTCATCGGAATCTCTATACCTGAGAAAAGGTCTTTTTACATCAAAACGGCAGGCTGATGTAGAGTGTATGCCCCGATCCTTGAATACATTGTCGCGCAGTCCCCATGACGGGAGAACGGGGGCGAGCCCTACGCACTCAGGAAATAGCACCTCATCGCCAACGTTTTCCGTCTGTGCCGAGACGGTCGGCATGAACAGGAGTACGGCGCAGATGGTCAGCGCATAGATTGTTTTGATGGACATAATAGGCTTCCTTTCGTGTGCCCCGGGAACCATGGCTGAAATGAAGTCGTTGATCGGCGCGGACGTTTTTCGTCCGAATGAGGTGGAAAAAGGGACGCACAGCAAGAGCTGCGTGGAGAATTTTCCGTCGAAGCATGGAAAAATGTGGCAAGAGCGCTGTCTGAATGTATCGCTTTCTTGGCAGGTTCCTATGCACCGATTTTTATGGAGGATAAGGAGAACGGGGAACAAGCTCCGCCAGTACGGTGTCCTCTGCATAAAGGTCAGCTCGGCGATCCATGTATCCGTCTTGCCGCGGATGAGCAGGATCTCGGTGATGATGTTTTGACCATGATAGTGCGCTTGCATCGGTCAGCCGACGTGCAGGGGCAGCCGTTTTGGGATTGGACGTCATCGCGGAGGATCTTTTTCTCGCTTCCTGCGAGGAGGTCAGGATGCCTTGGATCAGCAGCGTCGTTTGTTCGTTTAGGCGCTCCTCCACAGATCCGTTCGTTTGCTCTGCGTCCGTATCGGGCGTATGGATCAGCACGGCGGACAGGGCAAGAGGGCGTGTCATCGTGTGAGAATCGGTTGCTGGTAAAGAACGTGTCTTCCGTGCGCGAGGTGTCGACGGAAAACGGCGCCCCAGAGGTTGGCAGCTGCATTACGAGGGAGGCTGCCGCGGTCGCGGAATGTTGTTGTGCTGAGCGCGGGGGAAGATACATCGCCGTTCTCGGCAGCTCTCTTTGTGAACTCGATGGGCTGTATGCCGTCCATGTGAACGCGAGGCTCTGTCACCTCGGCAGAGCTGAGTTTGACAGAGGTCAGTATCGCGTCGATGCGCCTTTCCTGCTGTGCGTCAAGGGCGTAACAGAATGTGCTGATGCGCCAGATCCTCCCCACGTCGGCGATGAGAGAAAGTCACGCCGCATGGCACCACCGTTATAGGAGAGGCTGATCATCCATGCAGGATGGTTGTCCCGTGAGAGTAAATATTCACGGATGATGCGGGGGGCGGAATTGGACGCGGGGATGGTGGAAACAAAATGGTGCGCATAGTCGGAGAGCTGATTTATCGTATCGCCGTCCTTAGCAAAGGCGGCATTTTTCTTCTAGGGAGATTCCGATGTAGAGGGCATCACGGGCATCCCCCGACGAGAAGGTGTTTCCGACAAATCCAAAATCGTTTCCTCCGATTTCGTCGAAAAACGTCCCAGCTGGCAGATTGCAGCGGCGGCAGAGTCGATGGTGAGGCGTGCGCCGAACCCTCCAGTGTCGTTGTCTGCAGAGAGCTTGTCCACGGGTAGTCTCGCCGTTTCCTGTGCCGAGACAGTTGCTGCAGTAAGGAGAAGGGCGCAGACGATTGCTGCAGAAATTTTTGATGGACATGGGAGCACCTCGCGTTGTGTCTCTATTGCTGTGTGCGGGAGCGGATCAGCGTGGTTCGGGCAGCGCCGCCGATAGTAAAGTAAAGGAAGCACTGATAAAATTCGGTACAACCATCTTGACGCATCTTTTTGCCCGCACTGGCGGAAAAATCCTCCACAGAGCACCACTCTGCGTCCGGTTTTTCCACCTCGTTCGGACGAAAAATCTACGCCAATCTGGCAGACCTCATTTTATCAGTGATTCCTAAAGAACTCAGCGGGATGCGCCAGAGGAAAGCTGTGTGACGCCATGTGAACCTCCTTGCTTGACAATTTTTAGTGAATCGATATAATGAGAATACAGAGGCGCGACTGGTGATTGGACCCGCCGGTCTCTCCGCAGAATTTTGAGTTCTTGAAAGAGGAGCCGACGCGAACCGCACGTACGGTTCTTTTTCTGTCTATCTGGTAATCAGATATATACAGGAACTGCCGCTGATCAGAAGTGAAGTCTGTCAGATGTGACGCACTATCACCCCCACAGTGGAAAACCGACATCACCATCGCTGGCATCATTTTATCAGCGATTCGCTTTGGGGAAGACTACGAGCAACGAGCTGCTCGTTGTGACTCGAATTTACGTCCATCGGTCATTTCGATTCATAGTTATAACAGATTGTCTCTGCATCAGGAAACCGTGGCGATGGAATAACGGGAGGTTATCTATGGAGCAGTTTGTTATCCGTGCGCCGCAGAGCGATTCTCACTCGGTGGGGGCACGCGCCGACGCCCTGCCGCCTACGACGCAGGAGAAGCTGTCGCGCTGTGGGGACGATGCGGTCTGTGTGCGTGATGTCCTCCCGCGTCTGCTGGGCGTGTCGATCTCGGCGAGGTGTCATTCTTCGCCGATGCCGGGCAGGAGCTCTATATGGAGTTCCCTGCCCTCGCGGAGGAGTATCTGCGATTGCCGATGATGGGCAGGGGATCTATGGCTGATGCACCTTCGCCGTGGGACGATGTATTTCTTTGACCACGGGGCGTGGAGACGCCGCTGACGGAGCTGGCGATTGATTTTCTGGTTTTCTTCAGCTGGCCGATTTGATGGCGCAGTGGGAGGATTTTTGGATGAAGAGCCATCCGATACGTCGCAGGCGGAGGAGCACCTGCTGGAACGCGATGCGGGAACTGGCACCGGGGCTTCCCGAGACATACCCATTTGCTTTGAGGTAAGGGGACATTGTGCTGGGGAATCCTGATCACAGTGCTCCCCTAGGGCAGTGCGCGGACGTGAATATTATTTTTCCTCCGGCAGTGCTGCGTGCAGTGCTTCGCCGATGGGCGTGCGGATGATGAGTGCAGCGCGGCGGTCGGCACGCGTCTCGCTCTTGTTGATGAGGATGAGATGCTCTCGCGAAAATAGTCGATCAGTCCCGCCGCAGGGTAGACGATGAGCGAGGTGCCGCCGATGATGAGCGTGTCCGCCGCGCGGATCGCTGCGACGGCGCCCTCGATCGTTGCGGGATCGAGACTTTCCTCATAGAGCACGACGTCGGGGCGGACGATGCCGCCGCAGGAGCAGCAGGGAATGGGCGTGTGCTCCATGATGTAGTCGAGCGCATAGTGCGTGCCGCAGTCCATGCAGTGTGCGCGGCGGATCGAGCCGTGCAGCTCGTAGACCGTCCGCGAGCCTGCCGCCTGATGGAGGCCGTCGATGTTCTGTGTTACAATCGCCGCGAGATGTCCGCGCCGCTCGAGCTCCGCGAGGGCGTAGTGCCCGCGTTCGGCGCCGCATCGAGATAGACGAAGCGCCGCCGATAGAAGTCAAAGAACTCAGCGGGATGTGCCATGAGAAAGCTGTGCGACGCCATCTGCTCAGGACTGAACTCCTGATGCAGCGTCTCACTGTATATCCCGCCCGCACTGCGAAAGTCGGGGATCCCCCGACTCCGTGGACATGCCCGCCCCGCCGAAGAAGACCGCACGATGGCTGGCACGGAGGATCTCTCTGAGCGTTTCGATCTCCGTCATCGTGAACCTCCTTGCTTGACAATTTTTGGTGAATCGATATAATGAGAATACAAAAGGGCGACTGGTGATTGGATCCGCCGGTCTCTCCCTAGAGATTTTTGGTCTTTGAAGAAAGAGCCGACGCGAACCGCACGTACGGCTCTTTTTTCTGTCTACTTAGTAATCAGAAATATGATGTTGACTACGAGCGTTGCCGCCGCAATCAGAAGCGATAGCTTTTTCAAAAAGCGTCACGCACATCACCCCCACAAAGGGAGTAAAACCGACATTCACCAGTCGCTGGATTCATTATAGCACATAGATTCGTTACAGGGAAGCACAAAACGGAGCAGACGATTGCCTGCTCCGTTTTTGTGTGAGATCCCAAATCAGAAGTTGTACGTTCCGTATGCGGTCATGATCGATCTATTCATGCAGATACGCTGATAATGGACTTGCGACTTTCTCAGGGGGCGTCTATAATTGATAGAAAGATAAGACGACAAGGAGGATGCAGCGATGAAAACGATCGAGATGCTTTATTGACGGCGCGCGTGTTACGGGGGCGGGACGCTCCCCGTCTATCACTAAAGGCGACCGGCGCGGTGATTGCGGAGATCTGTACGGCAGGGGAAAAGGAGGTGCGCGCGGCGGTTGACGCGGCGGAGCGCGCCTTCCACACGGTGGAGCTCAGCCCGTACGAACGCTACGAGATCATCATGCGTGCGGCGAATCTCATGCGCGAGCGGCGCGAGGAGTTCGCCGAGGCGCTCTCGGCTGAGGCGGGCAAGCCCATCCGCGACGCACGCGGTGAGATCGACCGCTCCTATCAGACGCTCATCCTCTCGGCCGAGGAGGCAAAGCGCCTGCGCGGGCAGACGGTACCGCTCGCGGGGGCGCCCGGCTGCGGGAATCGGATGGCGTTCACCATTCGTCGCCCGCTCGGCGTGGTCTGTGCCATCACGCCGTTCAACTTCCCCGTCAATCTCGCCGCACACAAGATCGGGCCGGCACTCGCGGCGGGCAACATGGTCGTCTACAAACCCGCCTCCGCCACGCCGCTCACGGCGTCGCTCCTCTGCGACGTATTCGTCGAGGCGGGGCTGCCCGCCGGCTGTCTCAACCTCGTCTACGGCGCGGGCGGCAAAATCGGCGATCTCCTCACGGCGGACGAACGCATTCGTATGTTTTTCCTTTACGGGGAGCGTCCCCGTCGGCAAGGCACTCCACGAGGCCGTCGGATTCCGCCGCATCTCGCTCGAGCTTGGCTCGAACTCGGCGAACATCGTCCACGAGGATGTTGACGACGTGGCATGGGTCGCGGAGCACTGTGCGCGGCATGCGTTCGTGAACGCGGGACAGGTCTGCATCTCCTGCCAGCGCGTCTATGTTGCACGTAGCATCTATGAGGGAGTTTTGCCGCGCGGCGGTCACGGCGGCGGAGAACTTCCGCAGCGGCGACCCTCATGGACGTACACGCAGATCGGCCCGATGATCGCAGAGCGCGAGGCGGAGCGCATCGAGGCGTGGGTGCGCGAGGCAGAGGCGGCAGGTGCGCGCATCCTCACGGGCGGCACACGGCGCGGTGCGTTCTACGCGCCGACCGTGCTCACGGACGTCACCCCCGCGATGAAGGTCGTTTCCGAGAGACATTTGCCCCCGTGTTCGAGCATCATCCCCTACGACACGATCGAGGAGGCCGTACGCATGGCGAACGACACGCGCTACGGCCTGCAGGCGGGCGTCTTTTACGCGCTCGCTCGCCGTCGCGAACTACTGCGCCGAGAACCTCGAGGTCGGCGGCGTCATCATCGGTGACGGCGCGACCTTCCGCATGGACAACATGCCCTACGGCGGCGTCAAGGACAGCGGCATCGGCCGCGAGGGTCCCGCCTATGCCATCCGCGAGCTGACGGAGGAAAAGCTCATCGTGCTGAATGTTGAGGGGTAGGTGATCTAAAGGGAATATATGGGCGTGTAGAAAGAAAATGAGGGATGAGACTGTGCTGCAGTGGGGACCCATTGGCGTATTTGTCGTCATTGATATTGTGCTTATTTGGATATGTGGAAATCCTGCATTTCCCGGATGATATCAGCCACAGATGCCATTACGCACACGGTGGAGGAGACTGTCCTCGTTTTTCGCAGGAAGATGCTACACTACGCTATGAGGATGTGCAGAACATCGTGCGAAAAACGCGATGCTAAAGCGGCATGGAACGATTTTTGATCGCTCCGTTGTCAAACAGATGAAGGACGACAACAGGCACGATGTCTTTTTCTGTCGTTGATGCGGGAGATATTTTCTCGTTTTCAACGGTGACAAAGACAATGAATATCTCCTACTGGCAGAATTTCGGCGGCGTATTCACGGGCGTCGGTATTTTTGGGGGACGTTTGCCGGTTTGGTTATCGGGCTGAGTGGTGTCGAGTTGACGAGCTCAGATGTTGCCGTCCTCAAGGAGGGAATCGGAAATCTTCTGGGCGGCATTTCCGTTGCATTTCTCACATCTCTGTTTGGCATAGGTATTGCCCTGAGTCTCATGGATGGGGATATCAGTATTTCCTTGAGAAACTGCAAACGGCGGTCACACGCTTTGCTACGCGGATCGAGGAGCTCTACCCGCGTCGCAGTGCGGAGTGGTGGCTGGCGGAAAGCCATCGCCAGAGTGAGAGCAGACAAAGACGCTGAAAAACCTCAGCCAGGACATGGCAGAGCAACTTGCCCCATTGCTTGAAGAGCAGATGAACAGCGGATTCTCCGAATTGTGTGCAACACTTGATCAGCAGATGAAGCCGCTTTTATGAAAAACTATACGAGGAACTTGGAAAACTCAGCAGCGGCGGTGCATCTCAGATCGCTGATGTGATGAGCGAGCAGGCGTGCATAACTGGATGCGTTTGCCGCAGCCCCTGCAGCAGATTCCGCAGACGGTACAGACGAATATCGATGCTGCACGCAGCATGGCGGAGGAGCATAACCGCGCACTGACCGCGACAATGGCGGAGATGAAGAATGCCATCACAGCGGGCGCAGCAAATGCAGCACAGATACAGAGAGAAGCTGCACAGACGATGGCGGAGCGTGTCGAGCAGATGGGAGATACGCTTCGACAGAGTACGGATGGAGCAGCGGAACATCTTGTGGGGATTACAGCCGAGGCAGAACGGATGCAGGTACAGATGGGGGAGATGGCGCAGCATCTCCACGACGTGCTTGAGAAAAACAATGCGACCATGGATAACACATACAGCAAGTTCGCTGAGGTTGCGAGTGGATTCAACGTGCTTCTGTCGCAGGCAAAAACGTCCGAGGAAGCTCTGCAGAGCGCGGTCGAGCCACTCCGCCACGTAAGCAGCGCACTGCGGGACGAGCTTGCGCGTATGAGCGAAGAGACGCAGAAAATCCATGATGAGATCGCGGCACAGATGAAATCCCTCGTCGAAAAATGGACAGCGGACGGAGAAGAACATCGGCGCCCTCATCAGAGGAATGGAAGATGCGGAGAAACGCACGGCGAACGCTTAGGGGCAGTACGAGGCACATTTTGACAAGATCAGCGGCGAACTGGAAAGAGCGACTGTGGTCATCACGGACAGCCTGTTCTGCCTATAACAAAAGCCATGAGTGACGGGATGAAGGAGCAACTGTCGACATTCGATCAGTACATGAGCAGGGCAGTTGGCAAACTGGGGAGTGCAGTCACAGAGCTCAGCGAGCTCGCGGAGGAGCTTGTCGATGCGAAGAGTAAGCGTAGGCGGAGCTGATCAAGATGCGCAGACGAACGGAGGAATGTGAGGAAGGGCGGCAGGATTTTTCACCATCAGCATTGGTGATCTGATGGCAAGCCTTCTGGCGATCTTCATGCTCACAATATGCTATTTTATTTTGAACTTCAGTCAGGCAACTGCGCAGCTCACACAGAACGATGTGACGCGCGCGGAACTTTTGATGCACATTCACGAACGACTCGAACAGGACGGCATCAAGGTGACCATCGACGAGCAGCACGGCATCCTGCGCATCTCGGAGGGGGTTCTCTTCGATGTCGGTGCAGCGGAGGTCAAGCCAGCAGGGCCGGCGCGTGATTCAAAACTCGGTATGATCCTCGCAGATGTTCTGCAGTCTGATGAATTTGCTGACACGGTCGAGACCATCTTTATCGAGGGGCACACGGACGATGTCCCGATCAATAGCCCCGACTTTCCATCGAACTGGGAACTCTCCACGAAGCGTGCGATCAACACGTGGCGGTTGATGGTGGCGGACAGTCCGTTGCTGGATCAGCTGAAAAACGAGAACGGGCAACCGATCTTCTACGCAGCGGCTATGCAGAGACGCGTCCCATCGCGGATAATGCGGAGAGTGAGGGACGGCGCGCCAACCGGCGGATCGACATTCGCTTTACCATGACGCCGCCCGGTGAGGACGATATGAGCATTGTCAAATTTGTGCATAGGAAGATGAGCGATGAGTGATCTGCGGCAGGCGATCAAGAGAATGCGGGGATCATGCGAAAACTCCGCACGGAGGACGCTGGCTTCCCTCCGCTGATACACATACGGGAAGCGGAACAGCGGCTGGCGGAGGCCGAGGAAAGTATGAGCTGCCATCACCGACGGACGGAAGGCACTGCTGAGAAAAACTAAAAAAGGGGAGGTGCTCTCCTCGCGTGAGTGCGCGATCTCCCTTTATCCCTCTACGATCCAAAGTGCGATATGGAGCTCTTTGCGCACGCACTGAGGGAGCTGGATCTGCGGCGCAGCCGTCAGTGCGTCGACTGCTCTATGCGTATCTGATGAACCACGACCAATCGGATAAGACGCGGCAGCTCTCACGCGGTTGCATAACTGTTTCAGGCCGGGCTACTGCAGACGTCGAACGCTTTTTAAAGAGCGCAGAAAAACACGCACTTTTCCTGTTTGGCGGTAAATGTATGAGCAATATGTCGGTGCTCTTGGTTAAATGCGGCAGTGTGGACGCCGTCGTGCAGGAACTACACTTCCCGGCGACGCTGAAGGCCGGCAACTTCTTAACGGAGACATTGAAAACGTTTTTTGGCAGCAAAAAAATCTCGTTCACGGAGAAATATCAGGTATTCCGTGTGATACGGGAGGATGAGGCAATATCCCATGGTGTATTTCTTGCCGCTGCAGATGTTCTGATTCCGCAGATCGATGTTTTGCCGTCGAAGGAACAGGCGATATATAAAAAGGATGCCATGGATGCGTTTTATCGGCTGCTCGGCGATCCGCGCGTTGGCATGGAGAGCGTTCGTTGGACCGCTGTTTCCGATGATACGCGGGGGATATTTCTGCATTGGCTTGCAGAGAACGATCTGGAACTCTTCTTTAAGATCATCAAGGAAACCGCAGTGGATCGTATGTGGAGTGAGCGTAAGAAGTTTTGGGAGCATTATCTGCCGCACATCAGTGAAACGAAAGTATTTTTGGAACGAGGGCACTCGAATATGCACGTTCGTTTAGCAGTGTGTATATGAGGTATGGAGAGTTGAAAGGTGTAGACCCCAAGCACAGTATTTTTGTGTTTCGTATGGGGAGATTTACCTTTGTTGAGTGGAGTCATAATGGAGCCCTTCGGGTATGGATGGAAAGTGATGCGCGATTCTTTTTTCATACAATGAACTTCATCGGAATGATGTTGTCTATGCACAGCGCGAGGAGGAGTGGTATCATCGGGGAGATTGGCAAAGTAAAGTACAGTCGTGGATTTGGAAGCACTGCGGCATAAAGGTGTAGGTGGTGTTGATATGGAATGGACATTGACGGAGCAGGGGATCGTGCTGCAAACGGCGGCATGTAATGCGGCGGTGCGTGATCGGCTCGAGATGATGTGTCTCGCGGAGCAGGCGCAGGACTGCGGGGGTGCGGTGCTGATCCCACATGATGTGCTCGCGGCTCTGCCCGATGAGGACGGCGGACTATTCGGTCTGCCCGAGCGCAACCCCTACCATATCGCAGTGTACGCCGACGGTGACCTGGGGCATGCCGACCTGCGCTACCGCATCAACGTACTGCGCCCCGATGGGACGATCTGTGAATCCCGTATTCAGGGAGCACTCTCACCATTGACAGCACACAGACCTATCGTATGAGCTCTGCGGAGTATCGTCTTGTGCGCACGGCAGAGGAAAGCAATCGTATGATCGGTGGCGTGGAGCGCGCGGAACTCACGGCGTTCAACTGTCTCAATCTGGCGGAGATTCAGCATTGTGCGAGAACGGCACAGGCACGTCTGGAGGAAAACGCTGTCCGAGCGCAATAATCGCATCATCGTCCCCGAGCAGCTCGATGTGCAGATTGCAGAGGACGGAAGCGTCGCCCCTGTACTCCTCACGCGGGACGACAGCGGACGGAGCACGCCCGTGGATACAGAGACGTTTGCGGCGCTGTTTGGGCGGCAGAGACGTGTATCCGCATTCTATCGAGGAATGACGAGCAGCGTACACGCTATGTTCGCCGCCCCTGCCGTCCAAGACGGTCTGACACAGATCAAGGCGGTCAGCAAGGTGCGCAGGGAGGATGTGGAGCGTTTTCGCGCACAGCCGCGTGAACTCTTTGCGGGTGAGGTGTTTTCCTTTGCGATCAACGAAGGCGATGCAGGGGCAGAAGAACGGTGCTCGGCGGAGGACAACGAAGCATCTGATGAGAACTGGATCGCGGAGGAAGGACAATTTGTCGATGACTTCTACCCGGATCGTGTAACGGGCTTGCGACAATTCAGAAGGGGTGTACTACGGCAGTGGGCATCGGACAGACTGGCTTGCGGATGAAGGCGAAAGCAGAGGCTGACGAAATCCTTCCGATTCAGTTGAGGAAGCGGAGTGCAGTCCATCGCTGCAGGGAACATGATGGATGCGGTGCGTGAAGATACTGCACCGTTGGAGTTGGATACGGAGGTTTTTGACGACGCGCCCGTGCCGCCGCAGACTGCGGATGAAAGACCGCAGCCGATCGCGTGCAGGCACTCGATATCAAGGCGAACTTCGATATCGTAGACTATGCACCGACGATGGAGCGGCGCTCAGGAGCGTTGGCAGCGGATGACACTGAATGCAGAGGTCAAACTCCTCGACTACCAGAATGCGGGTGTCGCGTGGATGTTTGAAGCGTGGCAGCGCGGTTACGAAAGGGCGTTCTTCTTGCAGATGATATGGGGCTCAGGAAGAGCTTTGCAGACCCTCGCTTTTTGTCGCGCAGCTTCGCAGGGGTGCCTGCCGATGCGATGCACAGAAACCGATACTGATCGTCGCACCGATTGCACTGTTGAAGAACTGGCAGAACGAATATCGAAAATTTATTGCGGACGGCGTCTTTCGTGATATTATGCCGCTGCATGGAAGTTCTCTGCGAGATTATGAAACGGGGAGAGTACCCCAAACGGGAAGAAGAAACTGAGAATCCGTCTGCATGCCGATGCAATCGCGTTGACCACCCTGACGACGCTGCGGGACTATCAGTTTTCCTTTGCCGAGGTGAACTGGGGCATCATCGTCGTCGATGAGGCACAGAAGATGAAGAACCCGTCTACGGGCGTGACAAAAGGCAATCAAGGCGATGAAGTACGACTATGCCGTCTGTCTGAGTGGCACACCGGTCGAGAACTCGTGGGTGGATCTGTGGAGCATCATGGACTTCGTGCAGCCGGGGCGGCTGGGGGTGCTGAAGGAATTCCGCGACCGTTACATTGCACCGCTGCGGCAGATGAGCGATGCACCGCACTGAGATCGAAACCCTAGGGAAGCATCTGAAAGACGCACTGAATCCGATCTTTATGCGACGCATGAAGCGGGACAATCTGGAGGGCTTGCCGAAAAAGACCGTCTGCCCACGCCCCTGCGCAAATGCCCACATACCAAAAGGAGCGTTATCAGGCGGTGATTGGCGCGACGGCGGGGAGAGATTCAGCCACTCGTGATGCTCGCACGCCTGCGGAATATCTCGCTGCATCCCGATCTCGGCACGAAGACCCCGCTGCGTTCTACGCGATGCCAGTGGAGATCGTTATCGGGCAGTCGGCACGACTGATTGAACTGTTTGTGAATTCTGGAGGATGTCCGCAGCCGTGGAGAAAAAGGCACTGATCTTTCTTGTCAGCAAGGATATGCAGCTGATCCTAAAGCATCTGCTGCAGGAGAAATGGCATTCGCGTCCATCCGCCCGTCAACGGTGACATGAACGGCACGGCACGGCAGAAGATCGTCGATCAGTTCAACGCCTCCGTTGGATTCGGTGTGCTTATCCCTCTCCCGAGGCAGCAGGCGTTGGCTTTTACCATTACGGCGGCGAATCACGTGATTCATCTTAGCCGCACATGGAATCCTGCAAAGGAAGATCAGGCAACCGATCGTGTCTATCGCATCGGACAAAAAGGAGGTGTTTGTCTATCTGCCGATGGCGTGTCATGCCGATTTGGGTACAGGTGGCTCTTTTTGATGAAAAACTGGATGAACTGCTCGCGTACAAGCGGCGACTGAGTGCGAACGTTCTATTTCCGACGAGCGATACAAGCAAGGACGGATTGGAGCTGGCGCAGAAGCTGACAACAGGGAAAGCGATGCGCACGCAGGACTATTACTGGAGTATGGATGATGTGGACACCGTGAAGGGGATGTGTTCGAGCAGCTGGTCGCGGATCTTTATCGTGGGATGGAGATATATCAGGAGAGTCACGCATTTACACCGCACAGTCACGACAACGGTGCAGATGTGGTAGCCATCGCGGAGGATGAAACATGGTCTTTTGATCCAGTGCGAAACACGTTGAGGACATCCGAAAGACGATGGAGAAAGCGAGCCGTGCGGGAGATCGCAGCGGCGGTCTCTTCTACGAGCAGGCGCACAGTGGCGTGTCCTTACGCCTGTAGCACTCTACCAATGCAGAACATTTTTCTGATGGAGCAAAGGCTCTCGCAGCGGCAAATGGGGTGAGTCTTATCGCACGTCATGAGCTGAACGAATTGTTGCAAGATTACCCACTGGTGCGCAGTTATTGAGAAAGATGTTGCTGTCATTTTGTGTTATATAAAAACAGGACGCCATCGTTGTGGCGATATTCACGTATGTGGAACATTTTTCGCGCGCCGCAAAGTTACTCCTAACACGAGAGTATCCATGTGGATA
>BNJU01002761.1_pt1 | contig 58894 bp, 57 predicted proteins | sample 8539281 | NCBI WGS metagenome assembly BNJU01 (sample SAMD00202456, study PRJDB9452) | human saliva metagenome | isolation source: human saliva | place: Japan
AAATCCAGAGAGCACAAGTGCACACCAACAAATGGCTGAGACCAAGAGTAGTTCTTTCAGCGGCCTTGAATAAAGGAACGCGTGAATTAAAGAGACACTGAACCAGCAACAGTTCACATGTACTACAAGATATTATATTGTATTTATACCTAATAGCGAACCAGATATTAGAGAAAAAATAGAAAATTAGATAAAAAAGTGATGAAAAATCATCACTTTTTATCTAACTAACAATCCCAATTATAAAGGACATCATCAAAGTTTAGATAAGTTTTTCTTCTGAGAGATAGAAGTTTCCAAGACCAGAATCTCCCCACATACTCAACATCGACGACCTCACTCCAGTCGGTTTTCTACTTGAGAAGCATTATATCCTTAAGGTGAGCTGTTCTCCTCTTCAGAATTGACTACGTGGATCGTACTGCGTGAGTTTGGATATCCACACCAATGGCGTGACTCTAATCCTCAATGAAATCATAGAAAATATTCACCAAACCTCATCATCTAAATCACAATAAAGATGTGACTTCTTCATCTGGATATAATTCGTAGACAAAGCGTTTATCACTATATCTTCAAATCTATAATCTTCTGTAGTAATAGAAAGAAACACCCTTTTCGAAGAGTTAGTCCAAATTCAGTGTTTGATGGATTAAATGGAGAATATTGGTCGTAGTCTTCTGGACTGGAGAGTGTATTTAGTAGAACTGTCCTCTAGTAATAGTATCGGTGACATTTCAAAGTAAACTAGCTCATAATCGTCTTCCATGACCCATAAGGCTCATCACGACGAACCAAAATTGCAAAACTACTGACTTTAGGACAAAGGGCGTTTTCCAGCAATCCAGCGCAGTTTATTTGTAGCGTGGAGCCAGGAGCTAGTCCATGATTGTAGAATGAAGCACACTTGGCACCTGGTCAAGGTCTTTAGGAAGTTGCAAGGAATACCTCAAATTTGCTATCGAAGATAGTGAGATTTTCATCTACATGAGTTTTAACATTAGTCATTCTTTTGCTTTCCTCACTAACTTTTCGAGTAACTTTTGATCATTTCTTTTAGTAATCATAACGTTTCTCCTTGATATTAAAAGTTATTTTCATCGTAGATAATTAGAAAAGATTAAGGAAGAGGCACATAAAATAGCATATATGTGCTAGTATTTTATTTGTTAAATGAAAAACTCGCTGAATTTTGTTTTATGATGGCGTATTGACAAAAGTATACACCGAGCAAGAAGATTGCTGTAATTACCCAGTTAACAGAATCAGCAAAACGTCGCCAGGAAACCCGAGTGAATCGGTGAAAAGAATAACGATAATAACTCGCTAACTTAGGTTCTACAATGCACTCCGCCGCCATCATCGCCGTAATAGGAAACCACACCTTGTAAAGATATCTAAACCAAGCTAAGAATGAAGCTAATAGTATGTAAGCAAGGGTAACATTATTAAAATACTATCAAAGGCAGCTTTCGTTAATTCGGCATTAGAGCTCAGCGGTGAAAGATAGATAAAATACCCTCCACCACTCTAATAACCAACATATGCTAAACATAGCAGCCACCAGTAATTATAGTCATATAACGAATAGCTTTGAAATACGATACATCTTTAGCTCCAAAATATTTTGGCCAGTAAAAGCTGAAAGTGCTGTCTGGGCAAGCGCTGAAATGTACGCGCAATATTTTCGAATACGTATGGCAACGCTATGCCTGCGATGTATTTGTTCCCAAAACCATTAAAGTATAGCAGACGATAACAGATCCGATACCTGTAAAGAGAAATTGCATCCTCATATAGGAGCGCCTCGCACTATGAATTTCTTACCTGTTACTTATCAAGGATAGTATCATGTTAAGCGTATGTGGATATTTATATTGGATATAAAACATAACACAGAGCAGATAGTTGTTTGAGCGAGAATAGTACCAGAAAGCACTTCCGACAACTCCCAAAATTAAGAATGGCAACGAAAAATAAAAAGCATAATCCCGTTAATTACTAGAAAAGAAGTAAAAATAAAACTGAGCAAGGTATACCTATACTACGAAGTGTAGCTGCAAATAGGTTGTAAAGTAGCGTAGAAGCACAACCTAAGCACAAAATTAATAAAAATTTGTGCTTCAGCAAAAGTTCGCTAGAGTGTTAATTAGTCTTAAAAGACACTCATTAGCGAAAATAATACTACTGTAAAGATAACCCCTAAAATAAGAGACAGTACAATAGAGTTAAAAATATTTTCTAAATTGGTTGAAATTTCCAGCACCGAAACTTCTTGCCATAATTTATCCCCAAAACCATAGTGCACTTATTAAGAACCCCATTACAATAAAATTAATAGGGTTAGCTATTCCGACAACATCGATGCCACTTTTCTCCGATATAGTGACCAAGAATAATCGAATCAATAATAAGATAAAGATTTTGTAAAAATACCACGATAAAGATGAAAAATGGAAAAATATAAAATTTTGATAAAAATAGGACCTTTGGTCATATCATTCATAAAACACCTTATAATAAAAAGGTAGATTAAGTAATCCACCAAAAACTATAATAAAGACAATATTTGTATATTAAATAAGTTTAAACCAAACCCTCAATAAAAATCAACAGAAAAACTTATATACAGAGAAAAATAGAGACAAGTTATCAATAAAAACATAAAAAGAAAAATAACCATACTATTTTATTTTAAAAATTATTATCATTTACATAAAAAGAAAAACATAAGAAAACGGAAAAATAAAGAAACTTTATTTCGTTAAGGTATACATAAAGTAAAGATAATTGTTAATATTTTAATTTTAGCTTTAAAGAACAAAATATAAAACTACAGACAGTTATATAATAAACGAAATATTTTAACAAATAATTGTTGATTTATTATAAAAACTTTGATACACTTTAATATAGAGATAAGAGAAAACAAAATTTAAAAATTTTGAGTATTTCCAAAATTTAATCAGTCACTGACTTTATAAAAACACCTTAACAAATCCTCACTTAAAAGATTCTTACTGCAAAGATGGACTCTATTGAATTATAATCTTCATCAACATAATGTAGGGTTAATAATTGGCAACAGACTTAGGGTAAATAATAGAAAGATAGGTAAGAGTATCTTTCTTTTTGTTTTTTGTATGATTTATACTGAGTTATTGTAAAATCATCCCCAGTTGTTATTCTTTTTCCATTTTACAAGCGCCGGTAGCAATATAATGGCGCTCGCCTTGTAAGAAATATAACTAATCCAAATTAGTCCTTCGTTAATAACATAACCATCATAAAACTCCTCAGTAGTGTAAAGAGTCGACTTTATGACTAAAATACTAGTCTGATCGAACGTTAATTTCTGTAACTTCAACCATAAATCTTCCTTGTTCAGGTATTCTTGTCCAACTTTCATCTGCGTCATAGGTGGACGGATAAAATACGACAAGAAGATACTATCGTCACGCGCCATAATTTTGCTGCTCCACCACGCTCTGGAGTACCAATCAACATTTTGCTCATGGAAGCACAATATTACTACGCACTCGATAACGATTCCGACGCGCTATATTTGTCCCATGAGCACAGTGCCATGTGCAATGTCTCCGCGATGCAGCCTCGCTACGATATCGACGACGCTAATCCATTAGGAAGGGAGTTTGTTGACTAGTCACAGTGGCGTTTGACCTGACACGACGTTTGCGAAGTTTTTGACGCAAAGCCAGTAATCAAGTCGACGCACTGCGCCCGGCAAGTACGCTTGCATCCACATCTCATTCCATTTATAAATTTGATCTGCCCACTCAACCATCGTTTGTTGTGTTGCCATAACAAGCCTCCTTAATAAATATAATCTAATGGGACTGAGACTAACTCTATAAATTGACCATGTGCAGAGTAAAATTAGTCTTTCAGTGTTAAGTTTTATTTTGATAATTTCGGTCAAACGCTGACACTCCGATATTTTGCAGAGTTTATCTAGTTTAATAAGACAGCAACAAAAATAGGAAACCTACAGTGTTGATAAAATTCACATATCCACACCCTCATGAAAATATGATTTTCTTTAGTACTTTTCTAAAGTAATCATGTGCATAAAGACTACGATAGATATCACTTTGCTCAACAGTCTAGTAAGTCGCTCTTTCTTCACGAGTTACGCCATGTTGCTTTTTGCAAAGCAACATAGTATGTTTATCACTGTTAAAGCATTGTGCGTCAATAATTTTGAGCGACACCTTGGATAACGTCTTTTTGAAGTTAAAGCCATCTGAATGATAGGTTGAGCCGAAAAGAAATATGATGAGTTTTTATTTGCGAGTAGCATATTTAATGTTTTCCATAATCATCTCCTCATTAGATTATGTGATTTTGTAGTAATTGTAGTATTATCAATGCTTTTTAGATATACTACTCTTGATTTCATCGCCCAGTTTCAACACTGAAGTTTAAGCTCGTCAGTATCAGCGTTAGCAATGGAGTGACACTTCTTTCATCGTTTGTCGCCTGCGACTCTGAAATAGTTTAAAATGTAAATGTTTTTAAGCATCTCATACAAAATCTCTTTGTATTTATTTGTTATTGATGCTGTTGCTGACACCAAACATATCAAGAGATGAGGATGATTTTCTCATGAAAATAGAATTTTTAGGAAGAGAGATTGATAGAGTTAGTTTTAAATTAAACTTAATGTAAGTGTTAGGATTATATAGGGGAAAATGGTGAAAAATAGTAGCATTTTCAAAAGAGATGGCTATAATATTAATATAAATGCAAAGTTGATAAAATGAAGATAATAGATTATTAAGTATTATAGGAATTATTCTAGCGATATCTGTAGTGATGCTTTATTTTAGGAATTAGATTATTTCTCAGGCGGAGATAATGCAAGTAGAAAAGACAATAACACGCATCGACATCTATCAAAGATAAAGAAGATAAAAGGATAGCAAGATTCAAAATCATCTACGATCGAAGAAAAAGTGATGAAGATATGATGAGCCAAAATTCTAAGCATCTAATTCATCCGCGAATAAATCATCCTGACAACGCTACATCGAAATGAATAGACGTACAAATAATAATAACACTAACAATTCAAGCGATAGAAAGATGATAAAAGCACAACCTACAGCAACAGCTGGAACAGGCAAAAGCTTCAGAAGAAGCTATATGCAAGCCAAAGTGCTCGTTTAATAAAGAGACATAAAAGGTTATTCACTTACACACTAGGACGTAATAAGTAAAGGTGGAAGAACTCTGTACATTACAGAGATAATATCTGAAAATATATAAAAACAATCTGTGAGTATCTTAACTAACTGACAAGTTTTGGAAAAAGTCTTGTCTCTCTAAAAGTTAAACCTATACTTTGGGATTGTCATTATACTGAAGAGCAGTCAAGGAGCAGACTAATCAAAGAAATAGGCGCTTATAATTTTAATAATTTACCGCCGACGGAGTACAGAGCGATTTACGCACTACATGATATAAAGATATGAAGATAGTTACAGTGCAGGTCAGCTGGTGACATCATCAAATGATATCATTTCATGATTTCGATTTAGAGCTAGTAAAAGCTAAAGTCATGTACAAAGGTGGTGTACTCACCACAAAATAAAGTTAAACTATAAACAAAAGAAAGCGTGATCAATATGGATAGGTTATAGATATAACTCAGCTAAGCAAAAGTTTTGGGCGGCAAGGTTTGGATATTGCATTTTCAGCTATCTGAGATAATCGTTTTAGCAATAAGTAGGAAGCGGATCAGGGAAATCTACATTGATACTATGTAGGTACGAGCAGATACAGCAAAAGCGCTCATTTTCGATAAAATAATGCCAGGCATGACAGCTGTCAGGAGATGAGTTATAGAGAGCGCAAAGCGGTGCGCACTATATAAAGCGTTGACCATGCGCACTTAGAGTTTTGGACAGATGACCTTAAGGAGAAAATTAAAAGAAGAGTTAGGTCAGTGAAGTGGTGGATTTATCAGCGGACTTGACAAGTAGAAAATTATTCTGGTGGGATGAAACGTCGCTTATCTCTAGCGATTGCACTATTAGGGAAACCAAAGCTATTAGTATTGGATGAGCCAACCGTGAGGTATAGATCTGCTTTGCGTAGGAAGGTTTGGAGAGCTTTATAAACAACGCGATAATGGGTGGCAGGCATTTTATAACGACGCATGTTATGGATGAAACGGAACTTTGTAATAAGGTAGGTCTTCTTTTAGGTGGGAAAATAATTGCCTTTGATACTCCAAAAATCTAAAAGAAAAGAATAAATGTAAATACTAATGAAGATGTATTAACAGTGGAGGTAAAAATAAAATGAGAACGATAGCTATTGCTAAAAAGTTTTTAAAAGAGTTGCTTAGGGATAAAGAGAACTTTTGCGTTGATGTTTATTGCTCCGATACTTATAATGTGGCTGTTAAATATAGTTTTTCAGCCGATACAACAGAAAATGTCCGCATTGGTGCAGTAGATGTATACACGACAAAAAGTAGAAGAGTTATGAAAAATGTAGATAATGTTAGTTTAGAAGGTATAACTCACAAAGAAGAAGCGGAGAATTAAAGATGGACGGCTGATACGGTAGTATATTATAAAGACAACAAGTACAGTAACATATGCAAATACTGATTCTGTAAAAACTACTCCAGACTCGACAAGTCTTAAAAGCTAGTCTAACTGGCGCAGAGATAAAAAGGATTTATAGAAACTATACAAAAAGTTAATCCCAATCTAGCACTTGCTAAAACAAAAACCAGAAATAACGAAAGTTATAACTACGGAAGTGAAGATACGACATTTCTTCAACAAGATTGCACCGATATTAATCGGCTATATATCATTTTTCTTTGTATTTTTAATTTCTGGTATAGCTTTGCTAAAAAGAACGAACTAGTGGAACATTAGATGAGATTATTAGCGACACCGGTAAAAAAGTGAGATTATTTTTCAGTTACACTATCTCTTTCATGGATTTCTTGCGATAATTCAGACTATTGTCATTACATTATCCGCTATTTATCTGTTAAATATAGAAGTTGCGGGAAGTTTAGTTTATGTGATAATTGTTAATATGCTACTTTGCTCTTGGAGCATTGGCACTAGGTATGCTTCTATCAACAGCGGCAAATCGAGTTCCAAGTTATGCAGTTTATACCGTTGGTAATTATACCACAGATAGTTTCTTTACGGGTGTGTCCTGTTGAAAGTATGGGAAGAGTGGCAGGTGTACATAAGTAAAGTTTTACCTGTAACTTATAGCGGAGATGGTTTAAAGTAAGATCGTTTTTGGAAGGTAAAAATCTTTTTAGATATAAAAGGAGATATTATCGTCTTAACAATCTTTTTGTAGTTTTAATTACGTTAAATATAATAGGTTAAAACGTTATAGAAAAAGATGTAAAGAAGTGAGGTTAGGAGAAGTCGAGAGGAGAAGAAAATGGTGAAAAACATATTAAAAGTCGTCCTTGGATTTGATGGCTGAAGGAGATATGCCACTGGTAAGAAAAACATTAGAAGCAGCAATAATATTATTTGGTAAAAGGATCACAATGGCACTTCAACGTTAGAAATAGTGAAAGCTGCAGGAGTAAGCCGAGCAACTGTTTCAAATACTTTTCGGACAAAGAAAGGTTGCTTATTTCAATAATTGCCCCGATTTTACCAAGATTATTTTCAAATTTTTAGGTGAGGTAAAAATATTAATACTATAACTGTCAAAGAAATTATTCATTATATAGTGAGAGATCATGTTTTAGATTTATGAAAAGAAAATAAAGATATTATAAAGATTATTTTCTCAGAGTATTAACTAATGAGCAGTTAAAAACAAAAGATAATTATAGGTGTGGAAGAAGTCTTTAAAGAAAGAAGAAGATTGGATGAGTTTTTCGAGTATGTAAAGAGAATAATCCAGAAATCAATAAAAAGAATTGACATTACCTGAAATAATGAGACCTATTGCGGGGAGCGTTAGATTCATCATATTTTATTCAGAGGTTCATCGTCTTTGATGGAGTTTCATGTGAAACAGAAGAACATGATTTAGATGTGATAGAGCGTCAAATATATAACTGTTGGACAATATAGATATAACTAAAAAGGTATAGGTTTTTAGCCTATACCTTTTTCTTATCTAATTTAATTATCTTATCACAAATTGATAAAGTTGATTTGTTGTGTGAGATAATAATAGTAATCTTATCTTCTTTTTCTGCTTCTAACGCTTTTAAGACTTCGATTTCACTAAAAATATCAATGTTTGCTGTTGCTTCATCTAATATTAAAGTTTACTTTCGTTATAGAATGAACGAGCAACTGAAAGACGTTGTTTTTGTCCAGAACGATATTAGAACTACGTTCATCAACAATCTCATTTTCGACGGCATGGAGCTATCAACGAAGTTTTTAAGGTTAGTGTGTTTAAGTGAGATCAGCTAAGCGCTCTTTTGTAAATATCTTTGTCAAAGAAACTGATATTATTCTTAATTGAAGTGTTGAATGAGATAGCTATCTTGTAAGATTATAGAACTATTTTTCTCTAAAGAAGCGGTTATCTATATCCTGTAGATTTACATTATCAATAGTGATGTTACCTTGCATATTTTCATCAGAGATGAACTTCATATCAAGTTTAGCAACTGTTGATTTACCACAACCACTTGGTACTTGCAATACCGATGATTTCACCGCGTTTTGCAGAAAAACTTAGATTTTTCGACAACGTTAGAATCATTATAACTATAAAGTAAGATTGTCTACTTTTAACTCTTTAAAATCAACAATTTGTCCAGTATTTTCCTGGTTCTTCTGGTGTATTCATAAGTTCTAAAAATCTCTTTCCACTAGCCATAGTTTGACTTAGAGTAGAAGCAAGATTCCCCCATATACAAGATAGGAATAAATGATACGATAAACATTGCACTAAGGGCGATAGTTGTATTAGGGTTACCAAGCGTATGTGAAATAAATAAAACCAAGCACTCCAAAATTGTAGTAATAACGTTTAAAAAGTATTTAAGTCTATTAGAACTTATTCTTAATGTAAGAACTATGAGTTAATTCACTCGTTTCCATGCGGATATTAGCTTTTCTTCTTTGATTTTATCATATTGAAGAAACTTCAAGAATACCATAGGCTTGTTCAGAAGAATTGTTATTAACTGCAGTTAGTTTACGACGATAACCTTCACCAACTTCTTGTCCTTTATTACGAAAAAGCAGAGTGGATAAACTAGGTGAGACTAACTATAAATAAACAAAGCAACAAGCGCAAGTTTCACACTGAAGAATAGTAGGAATAGTGCTAACAACTAAGCTTTGAGCGATATAGATTAGAAATGAGTGTAATAGTATGAGCGTAAAACACCTACTAATTCTATATCGAGTTGTAATCATCATCATGTAATCCCCAGATGTATTTTTCGTAAAGCTATCGATAGAAATACGTTTGAATTTATCTAACACTTTAATGCGTAATGCGTGTAAAAACTAAAAAGCTACATAGTGATTTAGTAGTTCGTTCTGTATAGCTAAACAGACCTTTCAGTATCACTAGAATAAATATTAAAATAAATAAAATAGCCGCTACTGTTGTGATTTTTGTTATAAAGAACAATGCTATAAAATGAGATAAATACTACTAAAGTAAAGATGTCCTAGACTTCGAACAATGTCTGCACGTAAAAAGTGGTCGCTTAAACTCTTTCACAATCGCTAAAAGTTGTTTTAATTGTTTTAGTGATGTCATTACTCTACCTCCTTAGCTAAAAACTTCTCTTTTAATTGTTGTTGATCATTAAATAATTTTTGTATAGAAGGTTTGTCTATAAACTGTTCATAGTACCTTCTTCGATTATTTGCTGATCTTTCAATACACTAAATATTATCAGAATTAGTAATTGTTTCTAAATCGTGAGAAATAACAACGATAATCTTTCCATTTTTAATTGAATCAAATGCATCAAGAACAATACTGTAATCATCAATGTTAGAAACAGCCTCATCTAATATGTAGATATAACTGTCTTTTTAAAATAGCTTTTTGCAGCAAGTAAACGTTGCTTTTGACCACCAGAAAGATTAGCTAGCACCACAGCTGGCTCATAATCAAGACCACCGTTTTCAACAACTGAAGTCTTTTTAGATTAACTTTTTCAAGAGCGTTGTACATATCTTCTTCTGTAATATTCTTATTGACAGAAAGATGAGAGCGGATTGAACCTTGAACAAGATAGCTATCATTAGTAATAAGAGGTAGCTATTTTAGACATTTTATTCGCCGGAATAGTGTCTATATCAAGTATCGTATTTAATACTTCCTGCGTAGTTAGAATTTAACCCTAGTATTAGCTTTATAATAGTAGATTTTCCACTACACTTTCTCCAACAAGAGCAGTTTTTGTGCTAGTTTGAAAAATCATGTTAATATCTTTAAGTGTCGGCTCTTCGTTATAGAAAAACTTACATTGCTTAAAAACGATATCCAGATGTTAGAGTGATATTATTGTCTTTTTCTTGTTCAGGATAATCAAGAGTTTGTAGATATTATCTAACTCAACATTTCCTTCATAGAAATATGGAACAATCCACCTAAAGCACGAAGCGGTTTGAAACATTCAAGAGTAGCAACAATAACGAAGACGATAAGTTTTTGGTCTTTTCACGATAAAAATCGCATAATAGATAAAAACGAAAATCGAAACGTAGTTATCGCATCCATTACATTAATCGAATTAAGTTGATGGCGTAACAGAGCCATTGTTGATTTTCTATAACGCGCACTACGATTATCAACATCGCCAGCTACGTTATCTTCTTTTCCATAAATTTTTGCAGTAGTGAAACCAGATAATCTATCATAGAAAACTTCGATAAACTAAGGAAATCACTAAAGTTTTGTTTGTTGGCTTTTTGATTTTTAATAATAACCATAATAGATATAGGTATTAATGGATAAAGAACCAACATTGCGATAAAATAGCAGAATATGAATTTTACCATAAACAATAAACGAACTTAAGACGATGAACAACGTCGCGAACATCTGAGGAACTGAATTTGTTGAAATAAAACTCAATATTAACTATTGAAGAAGAGTTCATAACAAGAAGGCTACCTGTATTAACAGCCTCCGTATAATTAAGTGATAACTTTTCAACTTTGTTGTAAATCTCTTCACGCAAAGTATTTCTAACTTGTTTAGAAATCTTGTGACTAAAAGAATTATCTCAGTAGTAGCTAAGTAGTAAATAACCAAAGCTTAATGTTGTTCTAAAAGCAAAAAGTTAAGATAAAAACCAGATTTAGAATGGTTTATCTAATAAATAGAAAAAGTAAATCTACAAAATTGTAGATGAAAAATAAAGAACACCAAAAAGTAACAAGTTTACATAAAGCAACAAGGTAAACTTCTTTTTAATATTAAAGAGCGCCATGGCTCTACCATCAATCTTCATAATATCTCCTTTTAAATATATTTAGATCTATAAAACAACGAAAAAGTTTAAACAAATATAGTAAAAGCTTAGCTGACTTATATTGCAAAAATATAGTTTAAAAAATTATAAATACCAGTATTTAAAAATTTTAATTACATAGAATAAACTTATTTCGTATGGGGATCTATGCCCTTATTTGATATTCACTATCAATTAATATCTAATTTATTATACTATATAGAAAAGTAAAAAGATACATAAATGTTCATTGTTACGAAAAAGTTCAAAAATATAGTGATATTCAAATAGAAAAACGTGTTAAAAATATTGATTGGCATTTATTTTAGGTGTATAATTTTTGCGAAGAGAGTAAATATGTCAAAAGCTAGCAAAAGCAAAGTTATTGAATTTATAAACTTTATTTTTAAGTTTCGGATATATAATAAGTTCACTAAAGTAGATAAATGAAAAATTATAAGTGTAAAAGTTATGGCGAGGAGGAGTTTGCTATGATAGAGTCATTAAATAGAATATGGAATAATTTCTTGAATTTTTAGAAAAACAAATCTATAAAGTTTATAATGGAGCGATGATTGCTGGTGTATGCAATGGGCTTTGGTGAGAGATTCGGAATAAGTGTAAGTTTGTTAAGGCGTTATTCTTAATTGCGAGTATCTTTTCTTTTGGAAGTCCGATATTATTATATTTTTATTAGTAATAGTTATGCCGAGTAAACCGATAAAAACAAAATTATAAAAATCAAGCACGTTGAAGGACGCGCTTGGGAAAAATAGATGAAATTATAGAAAAAGAGAACCATACTTATTTGAAGTATAGTTCTCTTTTTGTTGCTAATTACCTAAAACATATATTTATAGGGTTAAATATTTTTAGTTATAGAGCCATCCCTAAATTCAAGTATCCTTTTAATCTTTAATTGTTAAGCTGTAGTATTTATAGTTTATATAAATTTTCACATATTCAAAGATATTTCCGTCAGAAAAATAAGTATATCTGTCGAACTCGAAACAAGGTTCACCTTCTTTTTGCGATGAAGTCAGCAACTTCTTTTTTGGTGGATCAACTATAACTTTCATGTATTTTTAGATTTTTCTTGGTGAATATCGATACGATATTTTTCTAATCATTGTTGCCAATTCTTTGAATCCGTCTATATCAGCTATATTGATGTCTGGTAAATATTTAAGTGGAATATAGTTAGTTTGATGAGTCAACTAACATTTCCGATATATTTGATACGGACAACTTTCAGTAATTTTTGATTTTTAATTTTTAATTTCACTGCAAAGTTCTTTGTCTTGAATAATTTCGCTTCTATAACATCAGAATGTTCAGAAACAGATTCTTTAAAGTGTTTGTGAAGTTGTTGTTTTTCTGTCACGTAGACTTTTTATTAACTAATGTTTTTATTAACAAAACTTCCTTTACCTTGGATTCTAAAAATATATCCTGCAGTTTCCAACTCATTCAGAACTCGCTATGCAGATCGTACTACTCACGTTGTAAATTTCTTTGATTTCTTTTTCTGTATAAAGTTGTTCTCCCTCTTTAAACATACCAGTTTGTATTTTTAAAATAATGTCATTAATAATCTTTTCGTATTTTTCAAAAGTAAACCTCCTAGTTAATAATATAAATAAAAATCCCTAAAATTTAATGTGTTAATTCAATTTTATAATATCATTAAAAGGAAATTTTGTAAAGTTAAAATAGAAATTTTTAATAAAAATTTTTGAGGAGATATAAAGAAATGTTGGTGTATTTAACAAAAGATTATTCGAAATGAGAAAAAGCTATAAGAAATATAAAAAGAAACCTAAATCTAAGATTTAAGTTTCTTCTTCAATTAATTTATTTTTAACAAATGAGCTATAGCACCGTATAGAGCTGCATCGTTACCAAGAGAAGCAGCTAAGAATTTAGATTTGTTAATTTTTATTGGATGTAGTTCTCTTACTTTTGCTTCAAGCTTGTTAAGAAGATAATCTCCTTGAGCAGAAACTGCCCCGCCGATAATGATGTATTTCGGATCTAAAATACAAAGAAGATTAACGATACCTCGAGCTACTTCGTATAACCATTCATCAAAGGATTTTTAGGGCGTTAGTGTCTTCACGTTTACAAAGATTGAAAAATTCGATAACGCTAAGACCATCGTACATTTCGGCTTTAATTTTGCGGTCAAGTGCGATAGTAGATGCACGTTGTTCATATGTTGTATCAGTTTCAACATCATATACAGATTGCCCAATTTCTCCAACACCGAAGTTAGAACCGAATGGTAAGCTGTTTAAGTAGTAAGCACCACCGATACCTGTTCCTAATGCCATACAAAATACTTCATCAAGACCTTTTGCTCCACCTAACCATTGCTCACCAAGAAGCGCGCAGTTTACGTCGTTATCAACATAAACATCTACTCTAGGCGGTCTCGAAATCTTTTTGAAGTTTGTGCCACGTAGTTTTTAATAGTCGGACTGCGCGAATAACTTCCATATTTATGTTATCGATAACTCCAGCGGCTGAGATTCCAGCTGCGTTGAAGTTATAGCTTTCACGGATTTTGCTAGCGATTCTAAACATTTCGTCAGTGATTTTTACTGTTACATTATCAGGTGTTTTACAAGTTTCGTAATGGATAATTTTGTAATTATCATCAAAAACAGCAATTTAATACTTGTCCCACCAATATCTATTCCTAAATACATATAATACCTACTTTCTTAATTTTCAGAGTCTAAATAAATTATTAATAAATTATTAATAAATAAGGACTTATAGCTAAAGACTCTTTATTATGTTTATTTTTAAAATGTTTTTCATTGATATATTAACATAAAAATATAGAAATAGTTTCTTTAGTTTTTGATTAAGGAAAGAAAAATCATGGATATAGAAGCCTAAATAAATCGTTAAAATATAAGAAGTCGTGTTTTTGGTAAATAAGGGTAGAGACAGAATAGCATAGTATAGTTTTTATGGTATTATATTAATGTGATGAAAATATAGAGAATATTTGTGATGAGGAGATAGTTATGGGATACAATAATATTTTTTAGAACCTGTATTTGCTGAAAAGAATTTGGGGAGGAAGAAATTTGAAAAATTCAACTACGCTATTCCTGAAGGAAATATAGGAGGCATGGGTAATTACTGCTCATGAAAATGGTAGCTCTTTAATAAAAATGGTGAGTTAAAAAGGTTTAACATTAAAAAGAAGCTTACGAGAAAAAGACCGGAGTTTTTACTAGAAAAAAATACGATAAGTTTCCATTGTTGGTAAAAATTTTAGATGCAAGTGATTACCTATCTGTACAAAGTTCACCCAGAAGATGACTATGCAGTGTAAATGAAAATGGTGAATTAGGTAAAACAGAATGTTGGTATGTTCTTGATGCGAAAAGAAAATGCAGAATTAATCTATGGTCATACAGCAAAACAAAAAGAAGAGTTCAATCGTAGTATGATGAAGAAAAATGGGATGATTTATTTATTAGAGAAAAGGTAAAGGGTGATTTCTTCTATATTCCAGCGGGAACTTTACACGCAATGAGGTGCAGGGAACCTAATTTATGAAGTGCAACAAAATTCTGATACAACGTATAGAGTTTATGATTATGACTCGTACGGATAAGAGACGGTAACAAACGTGAACTACATATAGAAAAACAAAAAGATGTAACGACAGTTCCTTTTGAAAAAGTTGAGCTAGATCAAAGTTTATGAAGTTGGAAATATAAAAAGTAACGCAACTTGCAGAAGAAAGATATTTTGGTGTTTATAAAATCAAGTATCAGGGAGAGAGGCAGAGTTAACAAAAAAGAACGATACAGGAATTTATTCACAGTGCTAGAAGGTCAAGGACGTATTAAGGTAGAAGATATTGTTTATGATATTAAAAGGAGATAGTTTTATTTGACAACTCAATGTAGCGATTGTCTGTTAGATGGAGATATGCTGCTTATAGGAAGTTACGATAGATAATTACCCATAATCATAGAATAGAGAAAAGTGATGGCAAAGAGATGTTTTGTCATTGCTTTTTATTATGCCCTAATTAACGTCAGAGGGAGTTGATAGCTAAAAAGTATTTAAAGAGTTAAAGAGTTAACGTTTTAATGTGTTAAATAATTGACTTCTATATTGCGATGAGAGATAAATACCTAAAAGGCGATGTTATGGAAGTGAAGTAATAGTGGATACTACTTTATCAATATAAGGCGCCAAAGGGTTTTAAAAATAAAATAGAATTTTTGCCTTGACAAACAAAAAGTAAACGTTTTACAATATAATTGTATTAAAATTTAATGTGTTAAATAAAAAGCTAAAAAGCAAATAACGGAGGTTTTATAATGAAAGATTTAAAAGGGCTGTATTCAGCGATTGCTTATCCATTTGACGAAAAATGGTGAGGTAAAAGAAGAGGGGTTACGTCAAGTAATCGAGCACAATATCAACGTTAGTAAGGTTGATGGATTATATGTTAATGGAAGTAGTGGGAAAACTTCTATTAAACACTGCTCAAAAGAAACAAATTTTAAATTTGTAAAAGAAGTAGTAGGGAGATAGAGTAAAATCTTATCGCTCAAGTTGGATCGTTAGACTTAAATGAAGCGGTAGAACTCGCTAAAATATACAAACATGAATTAGGGTATGACTATTATCAGCAGTTACGCCATTCTACTACCCATTATCATTCAACGAAATTAACATTACTACAAAAACAATTATTGATGCAACAGACAACAGCATGATTCTTTACTATATTCCATTTCTTAACAGGGGTTAAAATTAGTTTAGATCAATTTGCTGAATTATTTGAAGATGAAAAAGAAGTTATCGGTGTTAAATACACAGCGGCTGACTTCTATCAACCTGAAAGATTTGAAGAAGATTCCCTGATAAACTTATCTGGTCAGGATTTGATGAAAATGCTAGTTCAAGCGGCTATTACAGGAGTAGATGGAGCTATCAGTTCTACTTATAACGTAAATGGACAAACAGTAAAAATCTTCGAACTTGCAAAAGAAGGTAAAGTTACGAAGCTTATGAACTTCAACATCAAGCTAACGATGTAATCGAAAAAGTTTTAGAACTAGGATTATATCAAACTCTAAAAGAAATCTTAAAAAGTAAAAAGGTATCGATGCTGGTTACTGTAAACAACCTATGAAAGTATTCGACCCAGCAAAAGTAGCAGAGGTAGAAAAATTAGTTACAAGATTACAATCTTTAATTATTAGCGCAGGAGTAAATAGGGATAAGGGAAAGTATAAGGTGAAGAGCCTAGAAGTAAATATGTTAAAAATAGGAGGAAGAGTACCATGGATAAAGTAGGATTTGGTACGTTAAATAGTATAGTTTTAGTATTATACTTATTGGCTATGTTGAGGTAGGTATGTACTTTACTCAGCAGGGAAAGTACAGAAGCATTTTTCAAAGCAGGGGGAAAGTTCCTTCTTGGGCGGTAGGATTTTCAATTTATGCAACGACGCTATCTGCCATTACATTTATGACGACACCGGAAAGAAAGCATTTAATGGAGACTGGACATAGCAGCAGGGAACGTTGCAATTATCGCGATTATTCCGATATTAATTTATTACTATGTTCCGTTCTTTAGAAAATTAGATGTAACAACAGCGTATGAATATTTAGAAGAACGTTTTAACTCAGTATGCGAGTTATCGGAAGTATTTTGTTTTCATTATTCCACATTGGGCGTATTGCGATTGTAGTTTATTTACCAACAGTTGCGATTACTTCAGTGTCAACAGTTAACCCATATTTAGTATGTGCGGCAATCGGTATACTTTGTGTTATCTACTCATTTATGGGAGGTATAGAAGGGGTTATTTGGACAGATGTTATTCAAGGAATTATTTTACTTGGAGGAGCTATTCTTGTTATTATTCTTGGGGTATACCAAGTAGGTGGTTTTGGAAATGTTGCAACAGATGCTCTTGCTAACGGTAAAATCGTTACAGCGCAAAAATTCAGCTGGTCATTTACAGCGTCAACTATTCCAATTATCTTTATAGGGTCAATCTTTAATAACTTACAACAATATACAGCCTCTCAAGACGTTGTTCAACGTTATAGTACTACAGAGTCTATTAAAGAAACTAACAAATCAATTTGGACAAACGGATTATTAGCATTTATCACTATTCCAATTTTCTACGGAATGGGAACAGTTCTATACAGTTTCTACAAAGGGGCAAATGCTGTAACAAAATTACCAGATTTCATGAACGCGGAAGTAGTAGGAAAAGCAGCTAACACAACAGCTTTAGTACCTTACTTCATCTTAACTGCATTACCAGCAGGTGTTGCTGGATTAGTTATCGCAGCTATTTTAGCGGCAGCTCAATCAACAATTTCTTCAAGCTTAAACTCAATTTCGGCTTGTATCACTGTTGATATTAAACAACGTTTCTTCGGTACTAGTAAAGACGCTAAACAAGACGTTCTTTTAGCTCGTGTTATTATTATCATAGCAGGGGTATTAGGGACAATCGCAGCATTGTACTTCGTAAATACTAACCAAAAAGAAACTTGGGATTTATTCCTTAAATATACAGGTTTACTAGGGGTGCCTCTAGCAGGAACATTCGCATTAGGTATCTTTACTAAACGTGCAAATGGAGCTGGTGCATTATTAGACTTATCGTAGCAGGATTAGTTTGTTACTATATCCAAGACTACACAACTTATGCAAAAACAAAGTCCATTCATCTTCTCTAGTTCTCATTCTTAAGTTCATTAGTATTCGGATATATTTGCAGTTTCTTCTTCAAATCTACAAAAAATATCACAGGACTTACTATTCATACTAAAAGATCAAGAATACGTAAAAGAAGCAAAATAATAAACTAATTTGATTAAATAACAAACTTACACAATAAAAGGCAGCCCTAAAATATTTAGGGCTGTTTTTATAAATTAGAAAATAATTATTGTGATACTTGTAAGAAGCGGTTATAATTTAATTGCAGAACGAAATAGAAAAGGAGTTTTTATGGATATTACTGAATATTTAGGAAGTTGGAGTAAACCTCTGAGTTTTGATAGTTATTGGGATAAAAAGCTAGAATTTATAAATAGTGTACCATTGGATTACGAGCTAACAGAGGTCGAGTTTTCAAACTTCGATAATGTAAAGTACTACGATTTATATTTTACAAGTTTTGATGGAGCGTGTATTTATGCGAAATTTATAAAACCTGTGAGTAATGGTGAAAGTTCCAGCCTTATTATATTTCCACGTTATCCGGGATGTAATCGAAACTGGTTTGAAAAAACAGCGTATGCTTCATTAGGTTATGCGGTTTTTGCGATGGATTTTCGAGGTCAAGGTGGAAAAAGTCAAGATATAGGTGGTATTCTTGGAACCACTGTTGCTAGGGCATATTGTTGCTGGTATTGATGATGAGTTGGATAATATGATTTATGTTAAAAACATTCTGATATGTGCTTGCTTATTCGTATTGTGAAAAGATATTGAGGGATAGATGCTAATAATATAAAATTGTGCTGGCAGCTCGCAAGGTGGTGGCTTTGCGACAATGTGCGCAGGTTTGAACGACATAAAATGTATAATTCTTTATCCGTTTTTATCTGATATGAAAAAGTTTATGATCTTGATTTAGATTTAGTCGCCTATGAGGGTATCCGTTATTATACACGCTGGTTCAGTTCAACAGGGGAAAATGATGAAACTATTTAATAGATTAGCGTATATAGATGCGAAAACTTTGCGCCAAGAGTAAAGTCGAAAGTACTATTTGGAGCTAGCAATATCGATGTTATTTGTCCGATAGAAACACAGTTTGCAGTGTATAACAATTTTGAATTGTGAAAAGAGTTGGTTTTGTATAAAAATACGGTCACGAAAACATACCAGACTTTAATACAAAAACGGCAAGATTTTTATTGGAAGACCTACAAAGAAAACAAGTCTGCATGCTAGATTGTGAGAAAATCTAAGAGGAGGATAAGAACTAGTGAAATTAGAAAAATAGACAATTTGAATATAATTTGAACAAAATTGCCGATAATCATCTAAGGTCGGATTACTATGAATTAACCCTATACGGCGGTGGATAATTCAAAAATTTACGCAGAAGTAATGGTTCCTAAAAAGGACAAGGCGAGGTTTGTTTATAGAAATACCAGATTACAAAGCTTTCCCAAAAGATTATCTTAACCTGAGGAGGTACGCAATACTTGATTATGCAGTAGCTTTACTACATGTTCGAGGACAAGTAGGGCAAAGTGAAAACAGACAACCAGCTTCAATTTATTTTCCCATTTTTAAACAATCAAAATGATGAATTATATTATAATTTTGTTTATCAAGATGCAATAGATTTAGTAGCAGTTTTAAAAAGAATTTCCTGAATTAGAGATTAATGTTTTAGGAATAGGACAAGGAGCTAGTGTGAGGCTTAGTTGCAGCTGCAGTAACAAAAGATATGAAAGATTATTTATCTCAAACGCCCAAAAATATAGATTTTGAAACTATTTTTAAAGAAAAATGCTGACGTGGGAATTTACGAGCTATTCGAGATTATAATCGTAATTTCCCGCAAAAAGAAGACTATATGTTAGATTGTTTAAGTGAAATAGACATTCTTAATTATGCAAAAGAAGTAGAAGCATAAGTTTATTATGGTTACTCACATCTGAACGTAAGAACACCGAAAAATGTCAAGATAAATTGTTGGAATTATTACCGAATAAAGAGATTATTCATTACCGAAAAATTTGAACATGAAGTGCTTCAAGAACACTTCTTCGATGAGTTTGTTTTGATTGAGCGTATTTTAAACGGAGTATAGTAAAATAGGATAACTGAAAAATATTCAATATATAATATTAAAATAAAAGATGCTATCAAAAAGGAGGTATCTTATTTTTATGATTAAATAAATTATTAAGATAAAAAGTAAGGTATAATAGATAAAAATAAAAAGGAAAATAGTCAAAATAATGAAAAATAATAACCACAATAGCAATAATAGCGCTGATGATAGTTGGAATGATACAAATCGATAAATATAGAGTAAAAGTATAACGCATGGAGAAGAAGGAAAGCAGCTATAGAAAAATGTTGAAGGACTAGACGAAAAAGCCTTGACACCAGAAGGGAAAAATAAAAAAGTTACAAAATAGATGATAATTATACTCATAGGAATCCAATGGGAGGAGTTAGTGTAAAAATAGTGATTAATGAAAATGAAAGTCTATATTTAGGAACTATATTAAATAAATATTCATCTAGTAAAGAATATAACTTAGGTGTTCTTAGTTTTTCTCCTGAGTTACGTAAACTAATATATAAATAATGCGATTAAGAGTTATATGAAGAAGTTAAATAAAAACTGGATAACTCAAAAATAGTAAATCGATTGTGGTAGACATTTTAATAATATATAAAAACCGTGAATCTAAAATAGCTAGATTCACGGTTTAATGTATTCATTTTTCTAGTTCTTTGATAAGTTTTTCTTCAGTTAATGCACCTGTGAATCTATTTTGCTATAGTACCATCACTATTGATAAAAAACATGAGATGGGAATGAGCGGATTCCGTAATTTATTAAGAAACGATCGTTAACATCAAATAATACTGGGTAAAGTAAGGTTAAGTTCTTTAGCTTTTGCTAGGATAACATCTTTACTTTTATCGCTAGGATTTTTGATTTTTGAAGACTTCATCGTTAGGAGAAGTAATAGATAAAAAGACAATATCTTCTCTAAGCTTTTTACTTTTTGATAAACTTTTCAAGTTCTGGAATTTCGTGAAGCATGGACACACCAAAGAAGCCCAAACATTGATATAAACTTTTACCTTTAAAGTCGCTAAGTTTAACTTCTTTCCATCTTTATCCATTGCTGTAAAGTTATAAGCCTGAGTTATTGTTTTCTCTTCTTTTTCTTGAGAAAGAGTTTGATGTATCTTCTTTTTGGGTTCTTCTTTTGAACAAGCTGTTAAAAAGAAGTGAGCTACTAAGTAAAAAGCAGCGCCTAATAGTGATAATTTTTCATAAGTTAGTCTCCTTTTTAATTAAAATATCTCATAAGTATCAGAAAAGAACCACTAGTATTAATATACCAGTGTAATTAATATTATTCCTGAAATTATTTGTGTATATTTTAAAATATTAGTATGTTTCTTGAAGATTCTCCAATAACGTAGACACTGAAAAATGCTACGAAAAATAAATGGTAAGATAAATCCTAAACAATATACTAATACCAAAAATTATACTCCCATAATTCCGTATGGCTAGAAGCGTATAAAAATACACTCCCCTGCTAGGATAGGACCAATACATGGAGTCCATGAAAAACTAAATGTAAAGCCCATTAGAAAGGCTAAAACGGGAGTAGTTTTGTTACCTTTTTCTTTTTACTTTATCTTTAATGGAAACTCTTGTTTTAAAAACCGATTTTGAAAATTCCAAGTTGGAAGTAATCCCATAAAAACGATAAGTATTCCACTAACTATTTGTAGAGTTTTGATATTTTCGTTTAAGAAAATGCTAATAAAGACTTATTGTAAATGCTAAAATGAAAAATGTTGAACAAATACCTAAGACAAAGAATAATGTATTTGTAATGGTATGCGTTTATTAAAAACCAATTCACCGTGTTCATTTTGCTCTTTTTACCAGCCAGTATTCCGATATAGATAGGGTAAAATCGGATAACGCAGGGTGATAAAAATGACAACAGTCCTTCTAAAAAAATAAAAGGATAATTTCACGAGTGAAACTGATGTAGTCAAATCTGTCATAAAGCCTCCCTTATTGGTGTAGTAGCAAGTGATATTAATAATTTTTCATTAAAAACTTACACGATAACTATATACTAAAATACTTATTAGTGCAATTTTATACCTCAAATATGACTCAAAAATTACGACAGTAAAAGCTTTGTGACAGGTTTTTATCACTATTGTTACAAAAACTGTTACAAGTATTGAAAAACTTTTTCTACATCATATAATAGTATTACGTCAAAAATTAAAAACGAAATTTAAAGGTATTTAAATGGAGTTAAAGACGTATAGAAATTAAAGTTTGAAATAACAATTTAGAAAAAAATAGAAATTTAGAAAATATTATTAGAGAGCGTTTAGCTCGAAATCAGATTTTAAGGAGAAATTATTTTAGATGGGTAAATTACACAAATTAGTAGCAACAACGGCAATCGTATCAACAGTAGCTTTTGGTTTTAGCACAAGTAGCTGATGCTGATACTTACACAGTTAAAAAGGTGATACACTTTTGGGATATCGCTATTAACAATGGTACAACTGTTGATCAACTTATGCACGATAACAACTAACTGGTTCATTAATCTTCCCCGAGATAAATTAACTTATAACACAACTGTTAACCAAGTAGCTCAAGCAAAACAAGAAGGATACTACTCAGTAGTTTTAGGAGATACTTTTAGTGAAAAATTTCTAGTAGATTTGGTGTATCAGTAGATGAACTTGTTAAATTAAACAATATCTCTAATCCAAACTTAATCTACGTTGGTGAAGTATTAAAAGTAGATGCGAGCAGCAGCTAAAACACAAACAACTGCAACAACTGAAGCAAAAGCATCTGTAACTCAAACTACATCTGCACAAACTGTAGTGAAAGTAGAACAACCAGTTAAACCAGCAACTACACCAGCTCAGCCAACTCCAGCTCCTGCAGCAAAAACCTAGCACCGGCTCCAGCGGCAACTCCAGCTCCTGCAGCCAAACCAGCGGCTACACCAGCTCCAGCGGCTACAACTCAAGTAGCATCTTCAAATAAAGGACAGCAATTTATCAAGCAGCTATGGCACAATTAGGAAGAATCCAAGATTGTACAATGCTTGTAACTAACTCTCTTAAAGCTGTAGGAATTAACTTCCATGATTGGCCAGCAGGATATATGAGTTTAGGAACTGTAGTTCCAGCATCTCAAGCTCAACCAGGAGACTTAGTATACTATGCTAATGGTGGTTTAGGATTTGCTCACATCGCTGTTTACGCAGGTAATGGACAAGCGATTCACGGTGGATGGAACGGTAACCAAACAGTAGTTAACAGTGTTAACGTTGGAAGTGACCAGTATTTATCCGTGTAAGATAATTAGATGAAAAATAAAGCACTTTGGACATTTGTTCAAGGTGCTTTTTGTATAGTTTATGCTAAATAATGATATGAAAATAAGTCCCAATTTATTTTTGGGACTTATCTTATACGTGGTATATTTGTTAAATGGAAATTTATGAATTTGGACTAAGAAAGTTCAGTTTGTATTAACTCTTTAAAGCAAATGCCAGCATCGTATAAATCTTTTTGATCAGGATGTGTTTTTGATTGTTTCACCATATCGACTAAGTCAGGAGCAGCCTTATGAATAAAAATTAGGATCTTTCCATGATAAGATTTTGAAAGACGATAAGTACTTTTAGGATCTATTTTCCCTTGACAGACAAATGTTTTAATAACGTCATTACCGCGTTCTTGCATAAAAGCGATATAATTGTTTATTGAATCATCTGCGTGATAGTGTTCTCGTGGGACACCACAAGTTAGAAAAAGTGCGGCTTTTTGTTTTTATTTCTTGATTATCTATGAAATCTTGCATTTTTGTTAGCTGTTGTTTTATCTGTCCAAGCCCCTAAGATATACAAATCATATTGTTCTTGTAGTTTTGTTCTTTGTTTTTTATATCTAATAAAGTTACATCAACTAGGTTTTTATCTCGTTGTAGATAGCCTCTGCAACCTTTTTGTATTTTTAGTTTTTGCTTGAATAGGCTAATAATACTTTCATAATTTACCTCGAATTGTAGTAAACTTATTATAACAAAAAAACAAAAGAAATATATAGTGAGATTTTTAAATAATTTCTCAAGAAATGTTACTAATTATATTGAGAGAAAATTATTTCATAGGTGTAATTTTTAGCTTTGTAGAACTATGTTTATTAAGGGCTTCAAAGGCTAACAATTGCTAGATTTTAGGAAGTATAGTATGATAAAAACGATAGTATGGAGGTAAGGTTGATGGCAAAAAATTTTGATTTAACAAGTAATGCATCGTTTATTGTATATCGCATAGAAACATTGACAAAAAAATGAAAAACTTCTAAGAAGATGATTTCTAATTATATTGAATTAGAGAAAAAACTGGTGGTTTTCAACAGAACTAGAATTTGTAACGTGTTTTTACGATGAAGGAACAGGTAGTAGTGGGAGTCTATTTTAAAAATACCAAATTAGGGTAATTATATTTTTAGCGTATACGGGAACAAAACTATTATTTTGATCGTGAAAAAGATTTATATGCCGATGTTGTTGGTGTATGTCTTGGGCAGAGAGAACATTATTCGCCGTGCTGTAGGGTTTTTATAAGAGGATGGTAAAAGAGATACGGGGATAATATTATTTTAACTGGGCATTCTTTGGGTGGAAATATCGCCATGCGTGTTGCTTTAGAATATAATGTTAGAGAAACTATAGTTCTATAATGCAGCACCGTTATATTTAAAGGCGGTGTTGATATCTTTATGACTGCAGATATGGATGAGTTTTGTATGCTGAGAAGAATAGCAAGATATAATAGAAAGATTAAGAAAATTGCTAAGAAAAATTAGAATTCACAGGTTCTGTGAAAAGAATTGTTTCTGAAAGTGATATTTTACACGTATTTCAGAATTGCTAGATATAGGTTTATTATTTAGGGATGCATATATAATAAAAGATGCTGGAATACACGGAATAAAAGGGATTTTTAGGGGATAATCAGGAAACGTTAGTAGCTCTTTTAGAAAAAGGAGAAGTTAATCATAAAAATATTGCTACAGAATATAAAGAATTTTCGTTAGAGGATGTTAAATTACTAGGTGCATTATCGAAAGATGTCCTATCATCTTTGAGTGATCAGATTAACTCAACGTTACAGAGTGAAACTGTTTTTGAACAGTTTAAATAAAAATTCTTATAATGTAACATTTAATTGCTTTATACAGAGTGTAGTAGACGGAATTGAACAGAAGAAAAACTAAATTCAAAGTAAAGATTTAGCTTAACTATAATAGAGGAATATAAATATTTTTACAGGAGCTGAACAAGATAGTGCAATTAAAGGAGAGATACTATCTTCAAGAGATTGTTAATATACTTAATTATACAGAATCTTCTACATGTTAGGTGCTGAAAAAGATGATATAATATAGAAGAGTCTATGCGAAAAAAAGTAGAAAAACTAGACTATGAAATAATTTATAATTAAGGAGGAGCTCGGATGGCTGAATACAAAAATTTTTAGTAGTTGATGATGAGGAGCCGATTGCGAAAAATTCTAGACTTTAATTTGAAAAGAGGTTATGATGTAATTATAGCGAATGATGGAGAACGTGCGGTTGAACTTGCATTTAGCGAAAATCCTGATTTGATTTTTACTAGATTTGATGTTACCTAAAAAGATGGTATGGAAGTTTGTCGTGAAGTTCGTGCGAAGAAAAATATACCTATAATAATGCTAACTGCAAAAAAATAGTGAGATTGATAAGGTGCTTGGATTAGAATTTGGGGCAGATGATTATGTAACTAAACCATTTTCTACAAGAGAGCTTATGGCTCGTGTTAAAGTAAATCTTCGTCGTGTTTCAAAACAACAAGAAGATGTAGAAGAGGAAAAAACAAGCGAGCTGAGCGATAAAGATATAGTTATTTATCCGGATGCATATGTTATTAAGAAAAATGGTAAAAGAAATCGATCTTACACGTCGTGAATTTGATTTGTTTTTATTATTTAGCTCAACACCCGATGCAAGTTTTAACTCGTGAAAATTTATTGCAAACGGTATGGGGATATGATTATTTCGGAGATGTTCGTACAGTTGATGTTACGGTAAGACGTTTAAGAGAAAAGGTTGAAACTGATTCTTCGCAACCAGAATATATTATGACACGTCGTGGTGTAGGATATTTCATAGGTGAAGAGTAATGAATTTATTTAATTACAAGAATGTTAATAGACGTTGGTTTTTCGTCTATAAGAGTTAAGTTCGTTGTTGTCTATGTTCTTGTAAATATAATAGCTCTACAACTGATAGGGCTATTTTTACAGCACAACTGCGAACTTCTAATATAAATAACTTTGAACAAAATATTATTGAACAAGAAAAATTCTGAATTACCATATTCGTGAAGAGTTAGATAAAGATGGCAAAAAACTGATAATGAAAAGCAAGCAGGTAGTGCATCAACGGATGGAGAAAGTATCAAAAATAGAAGGAGATGTTGCTTCAGCCAATGCTAAGAGTGGTGTCATGAAAACTAATTAGTGAATTTAATATACAAAAACTGTTATCTGTTAGTATTATTGATAGTAATTCTAAAATTGTTGCCTCATCATCGAAAAATGGTAATGATGAATATTTAGCTAAGAGATCATTCGATCCGTTAGTTAGCCAAAGTATTAAAAACAGGTGAGAGTGCTATCCAAAAACAACGTTGAGTTAGGAAAGAGGGTTTGGATTTATGTCAGTCCCTATAAAACAAGGAAATGAGGTTATAGGGGTAGTATCTTTGATGGCGGATATAGAAAGTGTTTATCAAGATATTAATAGCGTAACAAAAATTTTCATTATAGGAACAATTCTATCTATTTTGATTACTACAATTATAGGTTTTGTTGCCTCAAAAGACAGTTACGAGTTCGATTGAAAAAAATGAGTTCGTCAAGTTAAAAATGGCTTGGAGTAATTATGGCACGGTTGTAGGGATAGATACCAACGATGAGATAGGAGATTTAGCGAAAGTATTTAATAAGATTTCTAAAAGGATAGAAGAAGAACAAGCGGTAACGGAGACAGAACGTAGGAAGCTAGCGACTATTATCGAGTATGATGGATGGAATCATAACAACGGATAATAATGGTAGAATAATCTTGATTAACACCTCTGCAGAAGATATGATAGGTGCGCGCGATGAAGATATTTTTCATCGGGAAAGATGTTTTGAAAATTTTGAATATAACGGAATATGAACATATCGGAGACATTATTGAGGCGGAAGATAGTTTGCTTGTTAATACTTCTAAAAACCGATGAAAGCTTATTGTTGCGTGCGGAATTTTCAAAAATCGTTAAAGAAGAAAAGAAGATTTAACTCAGATGTCAACAGAGTTAGAAGGATATATTATAGTTCTTTATGATGTAACTGATCAAGAGCGTCAAGAAAAAGAACGTCGTGAGTTTGTTTTCGACGGTATCTCATGAATTGCGTACACCTTTAACTACGATGAACAGTTACATCGAAGCTTTGGAAGAAGGGGTTATAAATGATAAAGAGTTAGCCCTGCAGTTTATTGATACCATCCACAAAGAAACTAATCGAATGATTAGGATGGTTAACGAATTACTACAATTAGGGAAAATGGATATTAAAGAAGGCACTATGATAAAGAGTTTATAGATATTAATAAACTTATAGAGCAAATTGCGACTAGGGTTTGAGCTGACTCATCCTGAGAAGAATTTTCATAAAAATATTTCAAAAACACCTATTTTTGTTGAGGGTGATCAAGATAAACTTACTCAGGTGTTCGACAATATAATGAATAACGCTATAAAATATTCTCCTAATGGTAAGAATATAACGATCCGTGTGAGACAAAACTATAATCATAACAGAGTTAATATCTCGATAAAAGATGAAGGTGTTGGAATACCGCTAGTACATATTGATAAAATATTTAATAGATTTTATCGTGTGGACAAGAGTCGTCAGAGAAGTATGGGAGGAACAGGTCTTGGGCTTGCTCTTGCTAAAAATATTATCGAGGCACATAAAGGTCGTATTTGGGCGCAAAAGTAGAGAGGTTATGGGACAATTATTTTTGTAACCTTACCTTGTGAACGAATAGATGACGAATGGTTGTAGGGAGGCTTTTTATGAAAGGTAGAAAAAGAGAACGATTTAAATCTATTTTGTTAGTATGTCTAGTGTTTTCAAGTTTGTACTGTCATATTTGATAATAACATACAAGCCGGATTATGAATTATTTACAAGAAGAACTCAACAAAAGGTTCAAGAAGGGATAAAAATAATTTAGTTGGATTTTTGATTCCAGACGTTATGGTGAAAAACATATCCAGTGTATGCGAGAAGAAGCTATTGTACCTAACTCTATTACTAAAATGTCTCAGTGTTGAAGCTGTTAAAGACAAACAAACACTAAAGGATTATTAGTAGAATTATCTAAAGGGAAAGTACTGAAGTCCGTGTCCGTAACAGGAATATAGAGGATATTACAACTAATAATACTTCAGAAAAATCTCGATAGTTTATCAAGAGGCGTTGGATTCAGCGCTTGTGAAGGCATTATTTTTCTCAGAAGAAAATTCGAATGTTAGTTTAGAATTTGATACTATAGCGCTATTAAAAGATAGACCAAATATGTTGTATCTTTATAAAAAGATGATAAGAACTACCTTCAAGTGACGTTAAAAGAAGCGGTTTATGACAAAATAAATAGAAATTCAATGAAACTAAAAAGATTATGCTAAATATAGTTTGAATAATAAATTTATTTATTTAAAAAGAAAGCGGATGAAGAAAAAGGTAATTGATGAGTATAGTGTGGAAGAGGTTAATATAACCTCGTCTTGCAAAAAGATGTTTTTCGTGAAGAAAGATGATGTTCGAGTTGGTTCAGATAATGAGATAACAGACGGATACGCTATCTTAAAATCACAAAAATCACAGAATAGTTTACACGAATCCTTCTAATGAAGGAGGTAAAGAGGTCGGTACAACAGTTGCGATAAATAATACTGTTAATTTCTTAGAGTTAGGCTATGCTAGTGATACGAATTACCAATTAACGACCTCTCTTGATGGTATTACTATATTCCAAGAAACTCATAAGAGTCTATTGTTTTTAGTAAAGAAGGTCACTGGATATTGTATCCGAAGATAACAGTAACGGCATATATCGGCTTACTTCTCGAAAATTAACGAAAAACATACCCTATCTTCTAAAACAAGTGAATCTCTTTGAGGTAGAAAAACGGAATATGTTATCAACTATCTTTATAATAATACTAATTTAAAAATGTAACGGATATAGTTTTTAGGGTTATGAAAACTTATAATAAAGAGAACAACAGTTTTTAGTTATACGCCGACACGGTATGTAAAATATAATAACCGATATGTAAGCTTTAAGAAAATAAAAAGAATTAGTAGATGGAGGAGGAAAACTATGAACTGGGAAAAATGAAGAGTTTATTTATTTATTTGTTCATTGTTCTAAATACCGTGCTACTAGGTTCTTACATTTACACAATTCAAAAATATAAAAACAGAGATAGTTCAAGAAAAAGAAATTATAGAAAAAGCTATGAAAAATGACAACATAACTGTAGAAGAAAGTACAGAGTAAAAAGGAAAACTTGAGGCTATGTCAGTGTTACAATAGCTAGTTTTAAGGATTTTTAAAAAGATAACTTAGGTCTGAAGTATGATGTTGAAAACTTCTGATAAAGGGATCTGTTTTAAAAGTTAGATGCAGATACAGCTATAACAAATGTGTCTAAAAGGAAATTATCGCGCGGAGCTAGATGCGTTTTATTAGAAAAGTTCAAATTTGGTTCAGAATACACTTTTCTGAGTTATAGCGCAAAAGAGAAACGAGATAATTTATGAGCAACAAATCGATGGTATTCGAGTTTTTTGCGAATAAAAACGCTAGAATAGTATTTGACGTTGATTCAAAATGGAGATGTATTTTCTCTAACTAGTGTTACTAATATAAAGAAAGATAAAAAGTGAAACATTGGTAGCTCAGATGCAGGCAGTTAATAGGCTGTATCATGAAGACTTGATTCCCAAAAACTGTAATGTGGAAGCAACGTTAGGATATTATACTTATATTTCTCAAACAGAAAACCAAGTATTAATACCTACGTGAGTGTTATCTTAACGACAACTGATGGGAAAAATAACACATATTATGTGGATGCAATAAATCTTAATATCTTAAATGAGCAGAGGGCAAATACAAAAGGCTAAATAGTTTTTAATAGTAAAAGACTAGATGTTGATGAGATAAATCATTTCCGATAGGATAGATTATTTATTAACGTCTAGTCTTTAATTCTATAATTTAATTATTCAGCAAGATATGGCTAAGCATCCAAATATTTTTCTCTAATTGAGTTTTTAACTCCTAGAGCAAAATCAGAGTTCCTTGGTCACCTTCTTCTTCAGAAAGTTCCATAAGTTTAGAAAGATCTGCTTTTAATAATTCAAAGTCATGGAAACTGCAGCAACCATTTCTGAAGTAGTTTTCTTTTTCAGTTGCTTCTTCGATGGTAGCTAGTTCTAATGCTCTCTAGGGTGTAGAAACTGGGCGTCCACCGATTGCTTCTAATAGTCTTTCAGCTTCATCTAAAAGTTGCTGTAGTGTCAATCATAGTAATTTTTCAAATACAGTATGTAGAGTATAAAAACTACGTCCATTTACATACCAGTGGAAGCTGTGTAGTTTTGTATAATACTGTAAGATTTGCTACAAGTTTATTTAATTCGTTTTATGTTTCATTTTTAAAATCTCCTTTATTTAATAATTATATTTAGATTATAACATTCTGAATATGAGTGTAAGATTATTGCACTCTAATAATTATTGAGAATTGTTATCAGTAAAATAATAGTTTCGTAAAGTAAAGTGCTATTAACAATAGATGGTGAAAGATAGTTTTCTAAAAAGTAAGTACATTATTTGAATGCGGAGGATAATTTTGTTACAATAAGAATAAAAGAAAGGAAGAAAAATGGCTAAGATTTGTATATTTTTAATTAACTTATATAGAAAATATCTCTCCTTATACAAAACCTCGTTGCAGATTTTCTCGACTTGCTCAGATGTCACGCGGTAGAAAGTTATAAGCGATTTGCGGTTTTCTTAGGAACTTATTTAACGGTTAAAAGATTATTGAAATGTCATCCATTGTATAAAGAGAGATTTTGATAATGTTCCGTTATTTAAAAAGGATATTTTCAAATATAATGAGAAAAATAAGACTAACACTGATAAAGTTAAATTAAGTGTTAGTCTTATTTTCTATAAATCGACAAAATAATATATTTTGTCGATTTAAAAGACAGAATTTGTGTTCTGGATAAATGAGGGCTATGCAATCGAGAATCGTCGAGGTGATTAATAAAATTAAGTTGCCCAACGACAATAACGGAATGCCCCTAAACTATAATATTATTTGTGGGTAAGTCCTCATTATTATCACAAATTTTAAATATGAAATGTTATTTTTCGACGCTATTTCCAGCATCTACCCATGCTGCAATTCCCTCAGGAATCTATAAACATTTTTAAATCCAGCTTCTTTAGCTAAAACAGCCCCAACGTGGCTACGTTCACAACCTACAAATCCACAGTAAACAACGATATCTTGTTATCACCTAAAAGCTTTTAAGAATGCAGCTTTTTCTTCAGGTTTTTACATCTTCTACTTTTTACGGGTAAAACAGCGTTAACAGCAGATGGTCATGAGATTTTTCGAAGCTTTTGCTGGCATTGTATCGATAATACCATTTCTCTCTTTTCGTCAATAGCTTTTTAAGTTCGTCGACACTCATAGATTGTAGTCCCCGGTTTTTCACCGCTTTTACTAGTTTAACAGCAGCTTTTCTACATCTACTTCTTTTCCGTCTTTATAAGTACGCAACTCCATCACCCGCTAGAACTACATCCTGCAAGAGATGCCGCTAATAGAACGCTTGATAATGCAAAGTGTGATTTTTATTTGTTTCATAAGTAATATCCTCCTAATATTTTTACACTTTTATTATAACACACAAAGATTGATAAACAAAATATTTTTAGTAAAAATTTTGTGAATAAGGATTTTTATTTCTAGTTTTACTGTTGTTTTATTAGAAATTATAGCGCGGATTATACAACAATAAATAATAAAAATAAATTTATTTATTAATGATATATTTTTGAAAAATAAATATAAAAAGCAAATGTAATCGGAAAGATATGTATATATAAAAACATAAAAATAATAGTGCCTAAAAATAGGATAAAGTTTTTAGAGACTAATAAGTGTTCTAAAAATGCTCCCTTAAAAATGAGTTGATTTAAAAAGGTATATTATATAAGTTAACAAAAAGCAATGGGGATAAAGGGATGAAGGAAATCTCCAATTGATATTTTTTATTGTGAGTAAGGAGGCTTGTTTTTATGAGAAAAAGAATATTAGGAGCTTTGACTTTTATCGCTGCTGTTGGCGGGTTATTTATATGAAAAATAATCCAAAATATAAAGAAATAATTCAAACTGTTAAGACTGCTGATGCACATGCGGATTGTATGATTATTTTTGAAAAAGATAAGTTGGCATTTACTACAAAATCAAAAATTAAAAGATTATAAAATTGATTATGAAAGTATAAAAGCAGGTTGGGGAAAAATTTTTGCGCGACTAATAGTTAATAATGATGAGAAGTTAAGTATTGATACAGTAATCAATGAAGGAAACCGCTTGTAGAAGAAGTAAAACGATTCCGAAGAATTGGATGAGTTATTAAAAAGAAGAATAGGAGTTCATCAATTTTATTATAGGATTAGGTATGTAAATATTACTTTTAAAGGACTTATTACTATATTAGATTTTTATATTGATATTTATTTTAGATAAAAGTTGAAATAGTTTTGGACGGCTTTTATCTTTTCTTGAGGGTTATAGAAATAGGTTTTTAGGTAAAGGGTATTATAAATATAGCAAGATAGTTAAAAAGGGTTTATAGCTGTTAATAGTAGATATTTATACAGTTGTCTAAATTAAGGTTGAGAAGATGATTGAGATAATAGTAAATTCAAAACATCAAAAATCATTATTAGAGTTAGAGAAAAGATTGAGAATATTCTAAATCGAGAAAAATAGAATATAAAGTTTTAAAAACTAGATAAAACTAAAATGCGATTAATGGCTGAGGTTTCTTCCAGACAGATTATTGTAATCAGTGGGGACGGAACAATAAATGAGGTTGTTAATAATTATCATGGAGAAGATATTATATACTTGGCGCAAGGATCAGGAAATGATCTGGCACGTTCGTTACGACTAGAGAAAAGCCCTTCTTGTATAATAAAACTAATGAATTCAGAGCGTCTTTAATACGTATGATGCAGGGATGTGAATGGTAAGAAATTCTGTTCCGAGTTCGATATTGGTTTTAATGCAGATGTCATTAATCGTGTAGAAAAACAAGACTAAAGAAATATTTCGGAAGTTATATTTATTTAGTTGAAGGAGTTATAACGATTTTGAAATTGAAAAATACTATGCCAAAATTCAAGTGAGGGGACAGTATTTTAGAGACAGATAAGTTACGTTTGTTAAATGTAATGATTCAACCGTATGAAGGTGGTGAATTAGATTTTCTAATACAGCTACAGGACGAGATGGGCAGTTTCATATTATGATAATGGCTGATATGTCGTGGTTTAGATTTGTTTATAATTATATCTGCTTGTTATTACATAAACATGATAAATTAAAGGGTGTCCAGATTTTAAAGGCGGATAGTTTATCGGTAGAAACATCGCAATCACATTACCAAATTGATGGCGAGTTGAGTTACTAAGGACAAAAGATGCAACTAAATGTATTAAAGAATTTTATAAGATTAAAAAGAAAGAAAAATAATTATAGTTTGAGATAATTTAAAAATAGTATAATTTTTATAATTTACCAAGGTAGTAAGTCTTTTAGATTTGTTACTTTTTCTTTATATCAAAAGGATATATCGTCTATAATCTTTTGATAACGAAATTTGCTAAAAAGATATAATTATTGTGTGGTCGGTGATTAGAGCCAATATTTATGATATAATTTTTAATAAAAGAAATAGGATTTATTATAATATGCAGTAGTGTGAGTAAAATTTGATTTTTCTAAGTAGCAGAGAGGGACTATAATTTTTATGAAAGGTGATATAAAACATTATTTATACAAATATAATCAATATGTTTTTAATAAAAATGGGAGAAGTACGAAGTTTTTCAAAACTTGAGTCAAGAGGAAGTGGATGAGACTTAGTGTAGAAGTTGTCGAAAAACAAAACACTAGCGTTAGTTTTTGGAATTTTATATCTTGTTATTATGTTTATGTTAACGATGTGGGTAATGATGAATCCTTATCAAAAATAGTTTTACAAGTTGGTATTATAATACTTTAGAGGCTGTATCACCACTTATTAATGGGTATTGGGGTGTGTAACTTATGAGAAAAAGGAACTGTTCTGCTAATTTTTATATAGAGTATTACCTATCTTTATTCTTGATTTAATACCGTTGTTATTATTTATTTTAATATTAGATTATATATTGTTAAAAAGAAAGTTAAATACTATAGCCAGATGTAGGGAGTATTAAGCCGGCAAGTCGTTATTTGAAGATGATTAATATTTCATGATGAGTGATTAAGGAAATCCAAAAAAATTCCTAGTTAAATTGTAAGAAATATCTAATAAGGAGATGATTTTAATGATAGAATGGATTGAATATTTTTAATAGGACTTGAAGAAATTTGGAAGAATAGGTTTTTAGACACGCGACAATAACACTTTTTAGTAATATTTATGCTTATTATTTTTCGTAGATGTAATATTGTTCCCTTAAAGTAGAAATTTTTTGCACCTTATCATATAGCAGACGAGGGAAGCTTTATATTCATAATGCATTTGTTATTAGAAAAAGAATTATTCCATTAAGAGATAAAATGTATTAGAATTTTGTTTTCGTGGAAGAAGTAAGGGGGAGGAAAGAGATATATGTTATACATCGATAATAAACAAGGTAAAAACAACAGCCATTATTTTTGGAAAAGATAAAAAACGATAAGTTGATAGAGGAGTTAATTAAAGAAAGCAGAGATATAGCATCAAAATCAGAAATTTATCTTCATTTTTAAAGTTTTAGTTTGAGGAAGAATACCTTATTTTATAAGGTGCTTAATAGAGTTAAAAAAGACAAAAAGGAGTTAGAAAAATTATAGGGAAATTTGAAGAGTTTTTGATTGGGGAACTTTTTGGGATGATAGTGAATATGCTTTTAGAATCTCATGTGGAAAAGAGCCGACTGATGAAAGGAAATAAAAAGAGATTGAAAGATGAGCTAGGGTATAAGTTGCCGGAGTCTTATATAGAATTAATAAAAACATAATGGAGGGATACCATTTTGACTACAGTTTTTCTACTAGAGAAACAGTTGTTCATATTGAAAGTATTTATGGTATTGATAAAAGCGAAACTGTACTCGCTTTGTGGTGAATTAGGAAATGAGCTTTGGCTAAATGAATGGAAGTATCCAAATATAGGGATTGCTATAGCTGATACTATTTCAGCAGGACATCATATGGTATTTCTTGATTATAGAGAATGTAGGTGTGATGGTGAGCCTAAAAGTGATACTTGTAGATCAAAGAAGATGATTATCGTATTTATCAACTGGCTGATAATTTCGAAGATTTTTATAAGAGGTCTGCGAATTAACCCATATAATATTACAAATGAAGATTTCTTAAAGTGCAGCGAGAAACAAAGATTAGAAATTATAACAATATTAGATAAAGAAAATGATTATGAAAGTATTATAGAATTTCTGGAATATGTTGGAGTTCAAAACTTAAGTGCAGAGTTTATAGGAATACTAGCGAAAAACATACAATAATGATAATAGGTTAGAAGATGCTATAGAGGATACTGGATATGATTCCGGAAAAGAACGTGATGCCGCTTTGGTATTATCGTTATGGATATTCTACTCACAACCATCATCAAATCATCGTTACAGGTTGAAGATGAGGTGTTGCAGGCTCTACTATGCTGGAGAAATCTATAGAGTTATCAAAGGATAATCAGGTTATAGAGTGGTGTAGTGGAACTTGTTGAGTTTCATAAATTTAAAAATATACTCAAAAACAATGAAGAAAGATTTCCGCTTGCATATAAACATTACAAAGAATATAGAAAATCATTTAGTTAAATTAAAAGAAAAATAAAAATATAAACAGATTACACTAGATGACGTGAAGAATTTTTAAAGATATTTGGGATATTTTGGAGCCGATATATTGGACGATAGATATATATAACTCTTATGAAAAATATCTACAATCAGCTGAGCTGTTTACCTTTGGAACAAAGATATCTGAATGCAATACACTGGTATTTTTATGGAAGTTAATAACGGAGGCATTTCCAATTTTTAGATAATTCAACAGGAATAGTTTGGGAAAGATGTGCTCAAAGGTTTTAGATTATTTGGTACATGACGGAGTTAGCCGATAATTTTTCAAAAAGTAGTCGATTTGTTTGGAGGAAGTATTCCTTTTGATAATGAGGAACGTTGGAACGCGTTGGAAAGTATGGATGATAACCTAGAGGAATTTTTAGAACAAGCGGATAACTTTGTTTATGACTATGAGGGATTTTTCGAAGATACCTATATTAGAAATCATCCGGAAAAATTTATTTTAAGCAAGATTTAGAGTAAAAAGATGGCTGTTTGCTCGTTGGTTGATCAGCTTTTCTAAATTGTGGAAATAATAATTTATGGAAAGCTGTGAATTAAGGTGAAGGAGAAAGTATGAAAGCTTATTATGTATGGATTGGGACATTTTGAAGAAAGTGATTTTGAACAATATTGGGATAATGAGCTTTATGAAAAATGAAATGGAACAATGGAAAAAGGGAGAGAACTAAGCCGAGCGAGAGCTTAAGGTGTGGTTTTTGCAGAGAAATGAGCTTAGAAGAATTAGATGAAAAAGATTTTTGGTTTCTTTTATAGTATCTTTATGCGATGTGCGTGAGCTAGGAAAAGACTATATTGCAGATTTAGACGAATTTCAGAGAAAATGTAAGGATAAAGGAATTTTAGAGGGAAATGTAATTTGGGCTGTTTCAGTGAAAGATTTTCCGGATTTAGAACCGGAGGTTTGCAGTAGTATGCACTATGTCGGAATGATAGAGGTGTAAATAAGCCGGTACAAGATAGCAGAAAATAGTGTGATTTAGTGGAATAAAAATTGATTTTATGTAGTCAAGGAATGAATCGACATCTATCTGAAAGTATTTTTGAAGGTGAAATGAAGAGAAAAAATATGATATGCTTGTGATTTAGGAATCTATAGTAACGGGAACATCTTCTAAAGATGTGGAATAAAGAATCGCAAGCATATCAAAAAGTAGTCGATTAAACAATTTATACAGATTGATTGATAATCTATAAACCTGGTATTATACTCCATTGCTCTAGCTATTTTTGGTTTAGCAGGTTTATTAGTAATATCAAACTCTGTTAAAAGATTTTCAAAAAGCTATTTTCCCTTTTTCAAAAACTAGTTGCCCTCAAATTCAAAGTTCGTAATCAACTATATCTTTTAGGAAGGTTGTTTTATCTAGTACCAATAACCCATCTTGAGTTTTTACCTCATAACGTTGTGTTTCAATTTTTTGAATTAGCATTGGCGTTTTTATTTTTAGATTAAGTCTTTCCAACTCGCTCATAATTTCGTTAGGTAAGGTTGGTAAAACAGTTAGCTCTTTCGGGAAACTCTCATCAAGAGGGACGTTGATTTCGATATTTTGTGTAGTCCCTTTGATTTTTAGAGTCATTTCCGTTTTGTTATTTGTATAGCGAACACGCAAGGCAGAATTTGCCTTTTTGAAGCTTTCTGTTTGCATCATCATAATAAAAAGTTTTTGTTGATTATTTGCTCTTTATTCGCTAGGGTAAAGGCAGCATATAACTTTTATATTCTTCTTCGGTTAATAAATTTTAAATTCTATTTCTATTTCGCGCATTACAGTTCCTTTCAGTTGAATTGGATTTTTATATATTATTTTTCTTTTTCTAAAGCAAGGACAAATGGTGCATTATTTTTGATTGATAAACTGATAGCTTAGTACTTCTACTTCTTTTTGATCAAGTAAATGGTTAAGCAAAAGCTTCTTTTTCTACTTTTTCCGTTCTCATGTCTCAGTAAACAACAATTACAATACGACCGTTAATTTCAAGGTTGGTAAGAAATTTATCTATTGCCAGTAAAGTTGTATCCGCAAGAGTAGTTATTGTGTGGTCTGCATTAGGTGGTAACCAAGATTGAAAGACAACAGCTTTAATCGGCTCGCTAATATAGTTATCAAAGTTGCTATGTGAATCTAAAATGACTTCACATTTTTCAAGGCAGTTGTTTGTTTGTAGTAGCTTTAATGTAGAATCAATCGCTTTGTTGTTGAATATCAAAAAGCATAAACTTTCTTTGCTGCACTTTGTGCTAAAATAAGGTGTCATTGCCATTGCCACATGTTGCATCAACAACAATCGAATTTTTATCTATTACTTCTTTTAAAATTTTCTTACTAAATGCGAGAACTTTATCCATTTTTCTATCCTCTTTCATTTCGTTAACAATATCGCTAAGTTCGTAGTAAAGTGTCACATGCAATAGTAAAAATCTAGTGAAGTATTGATGATTTGAGCGAGTATTTTTGTCATTATCCGCTGTGTAGTCATCAGCACTACTACTATTTTTCTTTAATTTTGATACTAGATTTTCAAGTTTGTTAATAAGGACATCTTCAGTAATTTCATCTTCGTCATTATATTCACTAGCGTAGTTTTTAATATTATAGCTTAGTGAATAACGGTGGGATATAAAGTGTACGCAGGTTGTTTACTTGTTCTCCAACTGCAGCAGAAAGTTCTTGTAGTGTTGAGGTGAAAAATATGCTCATCAAGAGCCCCAGCTTGCTCAATAATTGTAACAATGTGGTCATATGGATAAATTTTCCATAAGTTCACAAGAAACAGTTGCAGCAGTTAGTATCATCGTAACATTGGGTAATAAGCAGATGATTATGCGGATTAACAGAGCTAAGTGTTTCAGGAGCTGTTGCATCAGCAAGGGTAAATCCTTCAACAGGATCAAACTGTGCAGCGTTGAAACAAGAATCTAGAAAACTCTCCCCGCCGATAACTTTAACATTTTTACCATTTTTAATAAGCAGTTGTGTAGTAAGTTCGGCAACCATAGGGGTGACCCGGAACAAGATACATAACATCATTTTCTGCTGTCTCTAGTATATAACTAGCAATGTTGTTATAAGTATTTTCAAAATTATCATTTTCAGTATAAAAATTTATCGCAAGTTTTCAAATAAAAATATTGTTCTGTTCTAAAAATCAATCGCTGGATGTTCTTTTGGCGTGCGATAATTTTTTTGCCGAGGTGTTGTTTAATAATAAGTTTTTAATATTTTCTTTAATGTTTGAAGTATCATTAGGTCCAAGTCCGATAATATAAAATCATAAGTTGCTCCTTACTTGTTAATCTAATTGTTTAGTGGCTTAAAAATAACCGATATAATCAAATTTGCGTTATAATTACTTTATTATGCTTTTAACATAGTTATTATAACATAAATAATCTTTTAGGTTTATTAAATTATAGTATTAAGATGAGATTGTTGATTAATTTACATATAATATTCAAGGTGTTATAATTAAGCTATAGCAAAATATAAAAAGGAGGATTTAAATATGTCAATCAAATTATTAAAAAGGTGCTAAAAGCAGCATTAAAAACACCAGGAGTTTTTGCAGGAGGAGTAGCTTTTTGGAACAGTAGGGCTTAAATTATTATCAAGCAAAGATGCTAAAAAGGTTATTCAGTAGTTTTATCAAAAATTATATAAAGCAAAAGATGGAGTGAAGGAACTATTTCTAATATTAAGCAACATGCTGACGATGTAGTTGCAGATGCTAAAAGATTTATATGATAAAGAGAAGAAAAAAGTAATTTATTAGAATTAGAGGAAAAATAACATGGAATTTAAAAATATTGCATCTATCGAGTGGGAGAGCAAGAATTAGAGCGGATTTCCGCCTAACACCAGATGTAAAAAGCATATTTTAAAAAAACAAGCGAAGAAAATTCAAAATATAAACAAAATTGAGTTTTATCAAGATGAATATACTTTTTGCTGTTATTTTTCAAAAACTAATCAAAAAGATTGTCTAAAGAAATTTTTAGAACTTATAGATATAGAGAAAATCAGGGATTGTTATGAAAATCCGGTTTTAAAAAGGAAGAAACTCCATATACGATAATAGCGGATGCACTATTTTGGCGCGCAATGTTCTAAATTATGTTTACCTCTTCCACTAAGGACTATCCATATATGGTGGAAGGCTTCAAGATACTTTAAAGACACGCTAAAATTATTGTCGAAAAAAACAAGTTACCATGGAGACACTCGATTCAACAGCTATCTTTATTTCATTAGTAACAGGAGCGCGTGAAACAGCTAGTTCGATTATGTTTATTTTTAGAATTAGGGGAGTCTTTAAATAATTGGTCAGAGAAAAATCTGTTAAAGAGCTAGAAAAAGTTTAACTTCGTTTTGATAAAGAAGTTTGGCTTTGTAGAAGATGAAGGTAATAGAAAAATACCTAGCTCAGAGGTGAAAAAGACGATGTTATTTTTAATTTCTGAAGGAAATGAAATCTTGTTGATGGTGTTGTTGCTGGTGGTGGAGCAAGTGTTGATGAGGTTCATTGACAGGAGAAAGCTTTCCAGTAACCAAAAATTGGTGATAAAGTTTATTCCAATACTATAGTTGTTCATGGGGAAATTAAACTTAAAGTAGAAAATCCGCAGGTTAATGGTCGAATCCATCATCTTATTCAATTGATGAAAGAGTCAGAAAGTCGTGAAGACACATACCACTATAAGTATATAAAATTGGCTGATAGTATCGTAAAAATACAACTTTATAGCGATGGGACTGACATATCTTTTTACAAGATCGTTCCTTTAAAGCAATTTCGTTTCTATTAGTAGATTATTCTTGTGCTTTGAAAGTTATCTACACCTGTTGCTTACCTCACTACTATAAAAATTTAATAGATAAAAATAGTGGTAAAAAACTCAGGTAACGCTTGATAAATATGGGGACATAGATACTTTTGTTTTTGATAAAACAGGAACAATAACTGTATCAAGACCGTATATTCGAGAGGTACTACCATTTTATGAATATTCATATGAGGAAGTTGTAAAAATAGGAGCTTGTTTAGAAGAACATATTTACCACCCTATCGCTAGTGTCAGTTGTTAGTAAAGCCGAAGAAGATGGTATTGAACACGAGAAATACACACAGAACTATACCATATGTGCCTCTAGAGGTATTGTTTCACATATTGATGGAGAAAAAGGTTGTTATAGGAAGTAGTCAGTTGATAAAAGATGAGAATATTCTAGTTACAGTTGACCAAGAGCGAATTATAGCTGAAAAACAAGAGCAATACAATTTGTTATTCTTAGGGTACAAAGGAAAAATTGATTTCTATATTTTGTATAGATATTCCACTTAGGAATGAAGCAAACTCCAGTGCTAGCTGAACTTAGAAATAAAAGGGAAAAAAGGTTGTCTTATTGACTGGAGATAACGACGTTAGAACCAATAAAATCTTAAAAAGATATAACATTTGATGAAGTATATACTAATATGACACCTGTAACGAAGTTTGAATATATAAGAAAAGAAAAAGAACAAGGACGTCGATGTGTTAATGATAGGTGATGGACTGAATGATTCAGCAGCATTATCAGAAAGTGACATTAGTATTGTTATGAACGAAAGCGCCGATTTATCAAAACAGATAAGCGATGTAGTTTTTACAATCAGATTCTCTTGATTCATTACTATTGTTGTCTGATGTTTCTAAAAACTTCGTGCTCAAATGAGTAGTAATGTCAAAAGGTACAGTTACTATAAATAGCTCATTGATATTTTTAGGGCTTGTAAATGTTCTATCACCTAATTTACTAGCGTTATTACATAACTTAACCACGTTTGGAATAGTTTTGAAAAATTTTTAAAATAAAATAGAATATGAATAAAAGAATGAGAGGATTAATGAAAATCCTCTCATTCTTTAATTTCAGAAGAAAATAAAAATATAAGGAGTTTATCGCCTTAATATGCTATAATATTGTCATGAGTAAAAGCCGAAGAGTAAAGGGGTGATTAAATGGGTAATAAAGTTAGCAAAAATATCGGAAAAGAAATAAGTGCGAAAGTAACTAAGGTCGAAGCTAATGAAAGCTTGTATTTTTCAGTTGAAAGTGGAGATCAAGCGTTCTTACCAAAGGAAAAATATGCATGTAGGGAAGAAGAAAAACTAACGGAAATTTTTCAGAAGGCTTTGTAGTTAATGCAAAGATAAAAATATCAAAAAGATAAGGTTATTTTTAACACAAAAAGAAGAAAAAAGTAGATAGCACCCCAAAAACAGTAGAAGCTACAAAAAGCTAAAACATAACAAAAAGAAACCCAAAAGTTAAATCAAGATAGTGCTAAAAAGATAAAGAATCGAAAATTAATGAACAACCTAAAACAACCTAAGCAAGAGGAAGATATACAGAAGAACCCTAAACAAAAAGACTCTAAAAGATTTGAAGAAGTTACAATATAGGTAATATGAAAAATCTCAGTAGGGACGTGGGAAAAATCAAATTTAACGAAACTGGCAGAAGAAAAAGAAGAAGTTATTGAACTAGCGAAAGTTCCGGATGGCTTATTAGATGATATAATTACCTCTACAACTGAAGCAGTGAAAAATTCTCAAAAATTGGTTGAGGATTTAAAAGAACGAAGAGTTGTTAGAAGAGAGGGCATTAAGATGAATAGTAATGTAGAACTAATTGAGAAATTTTTGATGTTCTATGGTCTAAAGAAGATAGACTTGCCTTAGCTCTTTCTGGTGGAGTAGATTCGATTGTTCTTTTTCATCTTTTAGTAACAAAATACCGTCATACTTACAAAGAATTAGTCGTTTTTCATATAAATCATGGGCTTCATAAAGAGTCTTATGAAGAAGCGGAGTTTGTAGAAAAATTTGTAAGTAACTATGATATAAGATTTTTATAAAAAGAGTTAGAGATGAATTTTCTAGCGCGAGATAAACATATTTCCGAGGAAATGCTTGCACGAGAACTACGCTACAAAACATTTAATGAAATGGCGGTTAAAGAAAATATTACTAAGATTTTAACCGCACATCATAAAAATGATCAGGTTGAAAATATTTTGATGCGCCTATTAACAGGTCGCGTATGGATTATAATTTGACGATTGATAACAACGGGAAATACGGGAACTTAACTATTTATCGTCCGCTATTAAATGTTTTAAAGAAACTTTGGAACAGTATGCTCAGGAAAAATAACTTGAAGTATTATACGGATGAAAGTAATTTTTGACACAGATTATACGCAGTAATAATATTCGCCATAATATTATTCCATTGTTGAATGATGTTAGTACGGCGAGTTTTGATAATTTAATTAATTTTGCTCAGTATTATAAATATTAACGATGAGTTAAAAACTAGGGTGCTAGCCAATAAAGATAATTATATTTTTGGAAAAGAATCAAGAAAGAGTAGTATTGTCAAGAGCCGAAGTTTTTAAGTCTAAGCGCTGAAGAAATATATTTTTATTAAAAAGATATTTTGATGGAAGATTTAGGTGTTTTTGATGTAACACAACGCGCACTTTTTTAAAAGTAGTTGAACAGTTGCGCAATAATTTGGGTAATAAAAAGTTATGATTTGAAAAAAATAATTTAAAAATAGTTAGCGAATATAGTGTCATATATGTTCATAAAATTGATGTTATAATGATAAGATGGAATTAATTATAGATGATGTTTGTAAAGATAAAAATTTATAAATTTTGTCAGAGTGAATTTCTAATAACAACTAATAATGAAGAAGCAGAGATAGGTTTTAATAAAGAAGACTTACCGCTGTATTACAACAAAAACGCCAAGGAGACAGGCTTCGACGTGGTAATATTACGAAAAACTTTCAAGATTCTTTATTGATGAAAAATTCCGAAAGAAATTCGTAGTCAGATCCCAGTTGTCCGTAGTGGTGAAAAGTGCTTGGAATAATAGGTTTAGATACTAAGATTAATAAAGACAAAAGATGATTATTATATATAAAACGAAAGGATAGAACAGTGGAAAAATTTATTAAAAGACATAGAAGAAGTTTTATTTAATTATGAAGAGATTGTTGCAGCTAGTAAAAGATTGCTAAACAAATAGAAGAGGATTATAGAAATAGAGATCAAGAGCCTGTTCTTATTTGTACATTAAAAGGAGCTTTACCTTTTATGGCAGAACTTATGAAGTATATAGATATTCATGTAGTGACTGAGTTTTTATTGATGTTTCTAGTTATCATGGTGGAACTAGTTCAACTGGAACTGTAAAAATTAAAGAAAGATATTGGTATGGATATTGAAGGACGAGATGTAATCATCATTGAAGATATTGTTGATACTGGAAGAACTCTTTAAAAGCGCTTATTAATAATTTGAATGAACGAAAAAGTAGCGTCAGTTACATGTGCATCTCTAGTAGATAAAACCCTGAAGCTCGTATTGTTGATGTTGAGGGCAGATTATGTTGGTATAGTTGCACCAAACGCCTATCTTAGTTGGATTTGGGTTAGATTATGATGAAAAATAGAAACCTACCATACATAGGTGTATTGAAAAAGAAAATTTACTCATAAAAAGTGAAGAAATTAGCTTAAAGTAAAGAAGCAACTAGGAATATTAAAATTAAAAAGTCAAAAAGTCAAAAAATTTTTAGTTTGATTTTAAGTGAGTTATGTTAGAATATTTCTTGAGTTAAAAATATATTAAACTTAGATAAAAATATGTTAAAATTAAGATACTTTTAGGAAAATAGGAGGACATTGTCTATTATGAACAATAAAAAGAGCAAAACACTTTCCTTGGTATGCTTGCCTTAATCGTTATCACGATTGGATTGTTTGCTTATTGCAGCAGGACTTACCAGGGACTACAGAAAAAAATTAGACTACGCTAAACTTGTTCAAAACATTAAAGATGACAAAATAAAGAGATTAGTCTACAAAGAAAAGATGAAAACTATAATGTAAAAGGAACTTTGATCAGATGGCAACAAGAACTTTGAACTAGTTCAGCTTCTGATAATGAGGTTCAAAAACAAATAAATGAAAAAGCTAAAGATGGAAAACTAAGCGTAGTAGAATATAAACCAGCGGAAAAACTGGCGCTATTCTATCATTCTAGGAAATATTATTTCCGTTTATTCTGATGATGGACTTTTCTTCTTTATGTCATAAATGCAAGGTGGCGGTGGAGGTAAAGTAATGAACTTCCAAAAATCTAAAAGCGAAAAACTTGAAGGTGGAGATACTAAAGTTACATTTAAAGATGTAGCTGGCTGATGAAGAAAAACAAGAACTTGCAGAGATGGTTGAATTCTTGAAAGACCACCGTAAGTTTACGAAAATGGGTGCAAAAATTCTAAAAGGTGTCCTATTAGAAGTATCCAGGAACAGGTAAAACATGTATTAGCTCGTGCTGTTGCTGGTGGCAAAGTACATTCTTCTCAATTTCAGGTTCGGACTTCGTTGAGATGTTCGTAGGGGTTAGGGCAAGCCGTGTTCGTGACTTATTCAAAAAGCAGAGAAAAGTGCACCATGTGTCATTTTCATCGATGAGATTGATGCAGTTGGACGTAAACGTGGAAGCGGAGTTGGAGGAGAGCGATGAACGTGAACAAACTCTTAACCAACTTCTTGTAGAAATGGATGGATTCGATGGTGAAAAAGGTATTATCGTAATCGCAGCGACTAACCGTGCTGATGTTCTGAATAATGCACTTCGTCGTCCGGGACGTTTCGATAGAACAAATCAGTGTCTACACCAGATGTGCGCGGCCGTGAAGCTATCCTTAAAGTTCACGCTAAAAACAAACCATTAGCAAAAGATGTTGAACTTCGCTCACTAGCAGAAAAAACACCAGGATTCTCTGGGGCTGACCTTGCTAATATCTTGAATGAAGCTGCACTTCTTGCCGCTCGTGAAAATAAAAATAGTATAGAAAAAGCGACTTAGATGAAGCTATGGACGGAAGTAATTGGTGGACCAGCTAAACGTAGTCGTATCTACACACCAAAAGAAAAACGTTTAGTTGCTTATCATGAAGCAGGACACGCTATCGTAGGTATGGTTCTTGATAGTGCGGATAAAGTACAAAAAGTTACAATTATTCCACGTGGAGATGCCGGTGGATACAACCTCATGATTCGAGAAGAGAAATACTTCCAAACACGTACAGACCTTATCGACAAGATTTGTGGATTACTTGGTGGACGTGCAGCTGAACAAATCTTCTTTAATGAGGTATCAACAGGGCTCACAACGACTTCAGAACGATGTAACAGCAATTGCTCGTGCGATGGTTACTGAATATGGTATGAGTGAGTTGTAGGACTAGTACAAGCTCCATTCCAAAGATCCAATATGGTGGACGCCACTTTCAAGTATTGGTAACTACTCAGAAGAAATGTTAAAAGAAATCGATATTGAAGTTCGTAAAATTATAACGAATGCTACTAAAGTTCTTCATATTATCGAAACTCATAGAGAACAACTAGAACTTGTAGCACAAACACTTATCGAAGTTGAAACAATTGATAGAAAAGAAATTGTTGCTCTTTACCAATTGGAAAAAATGCCAAAAGACTTAGATGAGAAAGAAGCAGAACAACTAGATAAAGTAGTTAATAAAAATACTACGAAGAGACAAGCTCGTCTAGCGCAGAAGAAGCTGCAAAAAGAAGCTAAAGTAGCAGAAGAAAAGCTGAAACTACAGAAGAAGTAGAAGTTATGAGACGTAGAAGCAAAAGAGATAGAATCAGAAGAAATACCGTCTGAAGAAATAAAGCAGAAGACAAACCTTCTGAAGAACAATAAAAATTCCCGTAGAAATCTGCGGGAATTTTTATATTTAAAACTAATAGCCCGAAAAATATTTTTAACATTAACTTTGCAGTTTATTGAGTTAGAATAGTATATGGAAAAATGATATAATAGAGTTTTATAGTGTTATCGTTTAGAGAACGGATTAGAAATTTTGAAATGATTTATAAAAGATTAAAAGGAAGAAAGTTGAATATCGGAGGAGAAATGAAGTATTTAACAAGTGAAGAAGTAAAAACTTCAAAAAGAATATTAGTGTAATAAAACCTTATAAAACAACTAGAGATTATTACTTCTAATATCTTTACTTTTAATGACCATGAACTTGGTTCTAGGACTGTTATCGCTACGACGTTAAGATTTGAGAATATGTTATTTCTAGGAGTTATCGCGGTAAATACGGCTATTAGGGATTTATCAAAAGTTCGTGCAAAAATGCTCTTGCAGAACTTAGTCTGTTAGGGTCATAGTAAATATCGTATTAATCGAGATAATGAGACGGTCGAAGTAGATTCGGAAGAAATAGTAGAGGGTGAGTGCACCACCTTAATCTCGGAGATCAAGTGCCTGTTGATGCTGAGGTCTTACATGGTAGTATAGAGGTTGATGAATCTTTATTAACTGGAGAAAGTGATAATATTTTCAAAGGCAGAAGGCGATGAAACTTATGAGTGGTAAGCTAACGTAGTAAAGTGGTAGTTGTCTTGTGAAAGTTCTTGCTGTTGGTGATGATAGTTATATTAATAAACTGGCAAAAAGAACAAAGCATTTAAAAATATCCATCAAAATTACGTGATTATATGGATGGAATACTAAAGGTTATTTCTGTTTTATTAATTCCGGTTGCAATTTTTATTATATGTTCGTGGAGCAAGTCTAGGTCGTAGCTATGTGGACATCGTTTTTGCGTAGTGCAGGAGCTCTTGTTGGGATGATTCCGGAAGGATTAATTCTTCTTGTTAGTGTTTCTTTGGCTGTTGCAGCGATGAAACTAGCACGTCGTAAAGTTCTTGTTCAAGAGTTATATTGTGTAGAAACACTTGCACAGTAGACGTTCTTTGTTTTGATAAAACAGGAACAATCACAACTGGGAATATGAATGTAGTAGAAATAGATGACGAAGTGGGAGAAAAACTTTCGAGCTACTTAGCGTATTTTGAAGATGAAAATGCAACATCAAGAGCACTTAAAAATATTTAAACTGTGAGAAAAATGGCAAGTGGCAGAGCTAGGAGCATTTTCTAGTAAAATAAATACTCATATATTAGACTTGAAGAAGGTGGAACATACTTTAGACATATGAGATTTTTAGGTTTTGACACTCCGATGACAGAGTATTATGAAAATCTAAAAACAACAGAGTTTAGGATTTTTATCATTGAGCTTACAAAAGATAACGTAGATAAAACCAACCAATATGGAGCTTATTGGTCATGTTGTCCTAAGTGATGAGATAAAAAAGCAAATACAAAAGAAACATTTAAGTATTTTTGAGTCTAGGGTGTGCAGTCAAGATTATTAGTGGAGATAATCATATCGCAGTTCTTGGAGTTACCAAAAAGGCTGGGTTTAAAGAAGATGCACGAGCTATTGATATGACAAAAGTATCAGAAGAAGATTTTTGAAAAGAGTAGTTTTGGAAAATGATATTTTTGGACGTGTAACACCAGAGCAAAAACAACATATGGTAGAAGTGTTACAAAAGCATAAGAAAACAGTAGCTATGAGTGGAGATGGTGTTAATGATGTTCTAGCGCTTAAAAAAGCTGATATTAGCTTTGCGATGAATGGAGCGACTAGCGCGGCTAAAAGTGTTTCGAATATTGTCTTTTTTTAACAGATGATTTCGATGTGTTCTACGATATTCTTATGGAAGGGCGCCGTGTTATCAACAATATTCAAAAAGTAGCCTCACTATTTTTAGCAAAACATTTTTCTCGATTACTTTCTCAATATTAAGTGTAATTTTTGCATTAGAGTTTGCGTTTATTCCAATTCAATTTACGATAATTTCAGCAATAACAATAGGAATTCCATCGTTTTTCCTAACGTTTGAATCGAATAAAAGATAAAGTCAGCGATCACTTTATGCGATATATTAACAAATGCTGTAATAGGAGGAGAGTGCTGGTATTAAGTGTTCTGTTGACGAATTTTGTAATCCATAATCCTTTAGGTGAAATTTGTTGTTTCTTACTTGCCCTTATAAATGGATTGCTTATGGTAACGAAGGTTAGTTTACCATTCAATAAATATAAAAGCAGTCCTATTAGTAGCCTTAACATTTGCAGCAGTGGTGGGGATATTTGCCAATATATTTATTTTGAAAAATCATTTTAATCCCCTAACTATAGGGACAGATAACCCTATGTTGCTTTAGTGGCGATAGTTATCGCGGTAATTCATTATGTGACAAGAAGAAAAAGATTAGTATAGAGCTAATATAAATAGGTTAGTTATAGGGAGAATTATATAAAATTCCCCGTTTAAGAGGTAAAGCTACTCTTGAGCGGGGATTAGTTAATATTATTCAATAAAAATTTATTATTAAATTTAAATTAATATTTAAGCTAATGTAGATTTTTGAGTAAAAAGTGCTATCTTATCTAGCCTCAACTCCTATATTATATCATAGTTACATGTGTTTTTAGAAAATGTTGGTTTCATGATTACATGCTATTTTTCATATTGATTATATATAATTTATATGTTACATTTTAGGGTGAGAGAGGGATATTTATTTTTGTAGGGAAGAGTAGCTGAGGATATTTCGGTTTGTTAGTAGGGATTAACACTATTTTTGAGTTTAAAATAGATAATGGAGGATTTTCCAATGAAAAACATAGCATTTTAAATGATCCGTTCCTTAATAAAGGAACTGCCTTTACACAGGAGGAGCGAAAGGAACTAGACCTTATTGGGTTATTGGCCCCTTATATTCAAACTATTGAAGAACAAGCGGCACAAACCTATGCGCAAATGCAAACAAAAGTAAACGATTTAGAAAAACGTCTATTTTTGATGGAGATTTTTAATACAAATCGCACGCTTTTCTATTATTTATTCTCTCAACACTTAGAAGAGTTCAATCCAATTGTGTATGACCCAACAATTGCAGATACTATCGAGGGTTATAGCGATCTTTTTGTTGAGCCACAATATGCAGGATATCTAGATATTAATCATCCTGAAAATATAGAAGAAACCCTTAAAAATGCAGCAGATAACCGTGATATACGTCTAATAGTAGTTACTGATGCAGAAGGTATATTGGGGATTGGAGATTGGGGTGTTAATGGAGTAGATATTTCTGTAGGTAAACTTATGGTCTACACAGGAGCGGCAGGAATTGATCCTTCTATGGTTCTTCCGTTAGTTATTGATGCAGGAACAAATCGTGAGGAATTACGTAATAATCCGAATTATCTAGGTAATCGTCATGAACGTGTACGAGGAGAGCGATATTATGAGTTTATTGACCAATTCGTCCAAACTGCTGAACGTTTATTCCCTAAACTTTATTTACATTGGGAAGACTTCGGGCGAATGAATGCGGCGAATATACTGGAAAAATATCGAAAAAACATCCCAACATTTAATGATGATATTCAAGGGACAGGTATCGTAACTCTAGGAGGTATTTTTGGAGCTATGGATATTACAGGTGAAAAATTAGTTGACCAAGTATATCTTTGTTATGGTGGGGGAACTGCAGGTGCAGGAATTGCATCACGTGTACTACATGAGATGGTAAGTCAAGGGTTATCTGAAGAAGAAGCATATGAACGTTTCTTTATGGTAGATAAACAAGGGCTTCTCTTCGATGATATGGATGATTTAACTCTGAACAAAAACCGTTTGCTAAAATCGTGCTAATTTTTCCAAATGCTGATAAATTAACAGATTTATTAGAAGTTATTAAAACTGTTAAACCAACTATTCTAGTAGGAACTTCGACACAGCCGAATACTTTTACTAAGGAGGTAGTCGAAGCTATGTATCAAAATACTGAGCGTCCATGTATATTTCCGTTATCAAATCCTACTAAATTAGCAGAAGCATCAGCAGAAGATTTGATTGTTTGGTCTGATGGTAAAGCGTTTGTAGCAACAGGTATTCCTTCTGATAATGTTATATATAAAGGTGTGGAGTACATTATTGGTCAAGCTAACAATGCCCCTTATATATCGAGGTTGGGGCTTGGAGTGTTAGCATCAGAAGCCTAGCTCTAACAGATGAAATGATTGGTGCAGCGGCACACTCATTAAGTGGAATTACAGATATTACTGAAAACCTGGAGCTCCAGTGTTACCTCCGTTCAAATATGTTGCAGATGTTTCTATTAAAGTAGCAGAATCGGTCGCTAAAAAGCACAAGAACAAAAGGATTGGCTCGAGCTCAAGAAAAGATATGGCGAAAGCGGTTCGAGATTTTAAATGGATTCCAAAGTATAAATAATTAAAAAGAAGTATCTTAACTCATTATGAGTAAAGATACTTCTTTTTAAAAATATAGATTTGTAAAATTCTCCCCAGTCATGCATACTCTTAATAATAGGGTCTAGAGTTTTCCTAAATCTGTAAGTCTGTATTCGACGCGAGGTGGTACTTCTGGGAAAACTTCTCTTTCTATAATTCCTTTCTCCTCTAACGAGCGAAGGTTGTGCAGTTAATACTGGCTGACTCCATTAAGTGATTTTTAATTCTCCAAAACGTTTAGTACCGGTAAATAAATCTCTTAAAATTAGTATCGTCCACTTGTTACTCAGTAAAAGTAATGTGACTTCAACAGGACAAGCAGGAAGATTTGAAAGTAGTTTTTATTCGGCATATTATTCTCCTAAAAATAATCATATATATTGATTTTTATATATATATACAATTAAGGTCAAGATAAAATAGGTTGATATATTTTAAAGATTTTTCTTGATAAATATATTCTTCTACTTAGCTCGTTGTGGAAATAACACAGCTAACCCTTGATTATATACCGCTTGTATCAATGATGGTAAGCATTTTTGTGGCTTTTGGTTCCTTTCCTTTTGCGATATTTTTGCATAAGAACTTGATAATATACAATACCAAGGAGAGAGCCAAATATTTTATCTAACTTCTTAACTCCTGTTGATACACGTGTAGTTTCTACAATAGTGTAAGTTCCTTGTTTTATTTTATTAGGTATATTTGGATCAATTGTCAGTGGACGAGCGATACCTATAAAATCAGTAGTATTATCATTTAATAATGTGTTCATCGCATTAATAGAGCGGATACTCGCCAGTAACGACAACAGGATTTCAATTTTTGTTTTTAGTTTTTGCTGTATTCTGCGAAAAAATACTTGATTAATGGATTTACTTGTAGCACCCATCATCATGCAGGTCTTTCATATGTTCCTCCTGAAATTTCAACAAAGTCTAGACCTGAGTTAGCTAATTCAATTATAGTTTTTAAAGAATCTTCTTCTGTAAGTCCATCTTCCTTAAAGTCGATAGAGTTAATTTTTATTCCGATAGTAAAATCTTTTTCCTAATTCTTCTCTCATCCCAAGGTAAATTTCTTTTTAAAATCTCATTTCTATTTTCTAGAGAGCCACCATATTTATCGGTTCTTCTATTATCGTGTGGAGATAAAAATTGACTAATTAAATAACCGTGTGCTGCGTGAATTTGAACCCCAGAGAAACCTGCTTCTTTTGCAACTTTCGCAGAAGTTACAAATTTTTGAACAAGTTCTTCAACTTTCACTAGTCGTCAGTGCGCGTGGAGTACTAAATAATTTATTAAAGGCCATTTCCTAAAAGGTATAGTGCTAGGGTGCAACTGTCTCTTTAGCGCTATAGTTTTTGGGACTTGTTTACTAGGGTGATTTAATTGCACCATAACCTTAGCACCGTGTTGCTGACCTTATTTTGCCCAATCTTTAAGAATTTCCATATTAGAATTTTTATCAAAAAACTATATTTCCTGGTTCTGCAGTTCCTTTAGGGTCTACCATGATATTCCTGTAATAATTAATCCAGTTCCTCCTCAGCCCAACGTTTGTATAATGTAGCAATATTCTTTTTAGGCTGAAAATCTCTTGTGCCCATTCCTTCACTCATAGCCGATTTAAAATCTATTTTTATAGTAGTTCCATTTGGCAATGTGATAGAGGGTGAATAGTAAGTTTTCTGTCATTTTTATCTCCTTACTTTTATATGTTTAAACTATTCTACTATAATAAAAATATTTAGCAATATAAAAAGGGCGTTAAAAGTAGGGTGATTAAATAGTTTATTTAGAATTTATTAATTAATGGTAACTTTAAAGCAACTACAGATGTTAAAGTGCCTACTTGTTAACTGGGAATCATAATGTTAATATATAATTGAAATTAAAAGAGATAGAGAGTTGGAAATGGATAAAATTTTACAAGCGAAAAATTAATTGAAGAAGCAGACGCAATAGTAATAGGAGCAGGAGCAGGACTTTCTGCAGCAGCAGGTTTGACATATAATGGAGAGCGTTTGAAAAAGAATTTTTAAAGAATATATAGATAGATATAAAATGACAGATTTTGTATTCTGCAGGTTTCTATCCTTTTAAAAACATCTGAAGAAAAATGGGCATATTGGAGTAAAGCATGTATATTTAAATCGTTATGAAGATAATGGGATTGAGATTATATAAAGATTTACATGATATAGTAAAAATAAAGAATACTTTGTCATTACTACTAACGTGGATAGCTAATTTGAGACTGGTTTTGATAAAAGCAAAATTTTTGAAGTTCAGGGTAATTTTCGGAGAATTTCAGTGTTCTGTGCCATGTCATAATAAAGTTTATAATAATAAAGAACAAATATTAGAAATGCTAAAAAGAACAAAAAGAGTTTAAAAATACCAACAAGATTGATTCCAAAAATGTCCAGTTTGCGGGAAGAAATGGCTAGCATCTTCGTATAGATGGTACATTTGTAGAAACTAAAAGAAATGGCATAAACAAAGTAATGCGTTCTACGATTTTTAAACAAGAATCAAGATAAAATTGTTTTACTAGAGCTTGGAGTAGGCTTTAACACGCCGACAATAATAAGATTTCCATTTGAAAGATTAAATAAAATTCTACCAAATGCTTCTATTAATCTGTGTTAATAAAGAAAATTTTTGAAGTAGAAGGGGTTTTAACTATAACGAATCCAATGAATGAAGTCTTTTCGGAATGGAAGAAGCAATTAACGTAGGTATTTAACTCAAAATATTAAGGAAGAAGGTGGCTCGAATGGAAAAATTAGATTATCTAATAAAAACATTAAATTCTAATATAGGAGTTCCTCAAGATAAAAAGAAAAAGAGGATTTTACTTAGAACGCTAATGAACATTTGGAAGTTGAGGAATTACCTGATGAATTTTTACAGACGTCAAGATGAATATTTACAGGAAAAGTTAGCTCAAACAGGTTAACAAAGCCTAGAACAATTAATAGAAGTAGAGAAAAATATTTATCTTTGGCAAGGTGATATAACAACGCTCAAAGTTGATGCAATAGTTAATGCAGGGAATAAAAGCTTTACTTGGATGTTTTATTCCACATCATCGTTGTATAGATAACGCGATTCACTCTAAGGCAGGGTTGCAACTAAGAAAAGAGTGTTTTGATATTAGTGCAAAATCAAGGGCAATATGAAAAAACAAGTCAAGCAAAAACTAACAAGCGGTTATAATTTGCCAGCGAAGTACGTGGTGCATACGGTAGGTACGATAATTTATGATAAGGTAGAAGAACGTGATAAAGAATTGCTCGCATCATGTTATAGAAATTGTCTAGAACTTTGCAGTACGGTATAAAAATCTATTGCATTTGTTTGTATAAGTACTGGAGAATTTCGTTTTTCCTAATGAGCTTACGCTTGAAATAGCAGTATTAGCTGTAAGAACATTTTTAAGAATAATCAGAATGCGAAAATCAAGGTAATATTTAATGTTTTTAAAGATAGTGATTTTAATATTTATAGAAAAATTTTAGACTAAGACTTTGCTGATAAAATAGCGAGTAGATATATTAAAGATTCATAATTTGTGAGTCTTTTTCTTTGACAAAAAGAGATTTTATCTTATAATAGTTCTAAATAGAACGATTAAAAAAAGAGAAGAAAAAAATGAATTTTTGGGATCAACATAAAACAATCACTTGTTATTATGCGTTGTACTAAATCTGTTTGCGATAAATCAATCTAACGCAGATGGAGTATGCTATTGATGTTTTTGCATAATAATCCCCAGTACAATACGGCTGCTGATATAGTGAGGGAACGCAGAGTCTACAAAATCACATGTATCAACTACGTTAAAATTGCTGGAAGATAATGGCTTTGTTATGAAAAACAGAGTGCAGATAATAAGAAAAAGAATAGAAATAGTATTGTTAGAACCAGCGCAAGAAATAATTCAAGCAGGGCTTAATGTACAAAAAGAATTTATCAAAATATATTTCAAGGACTTACAGAAGAAGAAATGGCTATTTGGAAAAATATTTTTGTTAAGATGTGTAATAATGCCGAAAAATGTTTACAGGATAGATAAGAATGGAGATGAAACCATGTTTAGTGTAAAAAGAGAACTCTTTTTATTAATAGCAGAATAGTATGGTTTATAGCGGGGATTTAATGTAGCAAGATTAGGGTTTTTATCATATTTTATGATAAAATCTCAGTGGTATTTCTATATATTCTCTATAATAGTTTTTGCTTTGTTTGCGAAAAATGTTTTTCAAAATGAGTATGAATCACACTACAAAGGATAGTTTCGTATGAAGATTTACAGACCATTTTGGCACTCGATTTAAAGGCGTATATTATTATGACTTGTATGATGAGTATGGAATAGGTTTTCAGAATAATGAATTTTCCCAGATAATTTTTGTTGCATATTTTTACTCTGGACTTGGTTGTGCTTTGACGCTTGCCGGAGTGATGTTTTTTTATAAATTATCTTTGTTACGCAGAAATAGTAGAGAATCTGCCGAAAACATTGAAATAAAAATATTTTTTGAGTCACATTTCTTGGTAAGATAACAATAGAGTTCGAAAAAGACTTGCAAAATTTTTGCAAGTCTTTTTAATATTATTCATCTTTTGCGAAGAATTCTGTTGCACGAACAGCGCGCTTCAACCTTTGTATAATTTTTCACGTTCATTCACTTTCATGGCTGGAACAAATAGCTTTCCAGCAGAGTTAAGATTTTTTAATTTCCTCAAGGTTTTTCCAATATCCAGTTGCTAGTCCAGCAAAGAATGCAGCCCCAAGAGCTGTTGTTTCTAGATTTTCTGCGCGGGCAATTTTCCACCCTAATATGTCAGATTGGAATTGCTAGAAGGTAGTTGTTATGTGCAGCCCCACCATCTACCTTTAGTAGTGGGATTTCAACATTGGCATCTATTTTCATTGTGTCAATAATATCGCGTACGTGATAAGCAATAGATTGTAATGTTGCTTTTACTAAATCTTCTTTTGTTGTAGCACTGAGTTAATCCAAAGATTGTACCACGAGCTTCTGGATTCCAATATGAGACACCTAAACCTGTAAATGCAGGGACAAGATAAACATCGTTATTATTAGAAGAATTGTAAGCTAGTTCCTCAGTTTCTGACGATATAAGGCGCAAACCATCTCGTAACCATTGAATAGCACTTCCTGCGATAAAAATAGAGCCTTCTAATGCATAGTAGATTTTTCCGTTAATACCATATCCGATAGTTGTCAGTAGATTATTTTTGAAAGTTGCATACTTTCACCAATATTCATAATTATAAATGAACCAGTACCGTATGTATTTTTAATCATACCTTTATCAAAAGGCAAGCTGTCCAAATAATGCTGCTTGTTGGTCACACTACTAAACCGCTAATTTTAACTTCTCCACCATAAAAATGATAGTCGGTAGTAATCCCGTAAATTTCAGAATTAGATTTTACCTCAGGTAGCATAATTTCTGGAATATTTAGTAGGTCTAAAATTTCTTTATCCCAAGTTAAGTCTTGGATATTGAATAACATAGTACGTGCTGCGTTTGTATAGTCTGTAACATGAGTTTTTTCCCACCCTGTAAGCTTCCAAACTAACCGGTATCTATTGTTCCAAATAATAATTCCCCTTTTTTCTGCACGTTCCTGAGCTCCTCCTACATGGTCTAAAATCCAACGGACTTTTGTCGCAGAGAAGTACGCATCAACAACAAGTCCAGTTTTTTTATGTATTAAATCTTTATAACCATCTTTAACCAATTTTTCAGCGATAGGCGCACTTTGTCGTGATTGCCAAACTATTGCATTGTAGATAGGGCTCGCTAGTTTGTTTATCCCAAACAACAGTTGTTTTCACGCTGATTGGTAATACCGATGCTGTCTATTTGTGTGGGTTTAATTCCACTTTCGATAAATACTTCCGCGATAACGGATTGAACTGAATTCCAGATAGCATTTTGCATCATGTTCTACCCAACCAGATTGTGGGAAAATCTGTAGAATTCCTTTTGACTACTTGCAACTAGTTTCTGCTTGTTTATTAAATATTATCGCCCTTGAGCTTGTTGTACCTTGATCTATTGCCATTATATATTTTTCATATCTCACCTCGAAAATCTTTTTCATTCTAATTATATCATTTTTATGAAAAATCTCTAATAATTAAAAATATAGTTTGCTACATTAAAAGTAATTACCTCCAGATAATAAAAATATCTGAAGGCAATTTGCTTATTTCAATAAAATTTTTATTAATAGTATCTAGGATTGCTGTTTGTTTTTATCTTTATAAGTTCTTTTTATAAAATAATAATCTCTGCTGTTAAAAGTATTAATACTATTTTAATAAGTTGTGGATGAAATAGACAAAAGTATAGCGGTTAAAAAGTAATATAAAATGAAGCAATTTAGCTCCACCTTTTAATATACCACCACTTGGTCCTTGTAGTTTTTATAATATACAAATCCAACTACCAAAGTAGCGACTAAAAGTTTCCCCAAAATTGATCATTAGTGACAAAAATTCCCCAAATTTTTTCCATAATTATACCTCGAAAAGATTAATAAATTTAACTTCTATTTTGATAGAATATTGGTAGTTTTAAACTGCCTAACATATAACCACTGATATAAGCAAGATGCTTTACGAATATCCCTATATAGCTACAATATATCATAAAAATAAGTAGAGTGTAAAATTAAAAGTATAAAGTGAAATTTAAAAATGAAAACATATAAAAAGAGGATTATTAATATCTATATTTAACAAAAATATATAAGATAGAGCGAATATATATATATATATAAATGAGTTTTAAAACTGTTAAGTAAAGATAAGAGACATTTTTAAGAAAAATATATAGTTATTAATTGCACATTATTACTATTATTATTTAGAATTTTTGAGAAAATTTTTCCTTGTTGATATAAAAAATAATAGATTTTTAAATTATGAATAAAGATAGAAACTCCGTTTTGAT
>BNJU01001729.1_pt1 | contig 58835 bp, 75 predicted proteins | sample 8539281 | NCBI WGS metagenome assembly BNJU01 (sample SAMD00202456, study PRJDB9452) | human saliva metagenome | isolation source: human saliva | place: Japan
GCAGGCAGCAGCAACGGGACAGCGCTTTTAGCGAGCGCAAACATGAATGAGACAGTGCTTTCGACAAGTGAAAGTACAGATGGAACAACGCTTTCAACAAGTGAAAGTACGAATGAAGCGGAACCTTTAACAAGCAGCAGCACGGAATTGGAAGCCTCCGACGCAAGCGACAGCACAATTCCTATGGCAGCTGCATTAAGCACTTCTTTAGAAAGCACAGGCAATCGAATTGAAGATGCTATATACGACCCGGAGTTCTTGATAAACAATGATACCCCTTTGCAGAATGGCGGAAGCCTTTACAGCTATCAGAATCTGCAATTTAAAGCAAAGATTAAGGTGCGGGGCTTAAATATTAAAGAGAACGACTATATCTCCATCCAGCTTCCCAAGGAATTAAAGTCCACAGACACGAGCTTTAACATTTCGGGAACAGGCGGGAAAACTCTGGCTAAAGGAAGCTACAATGAGACGACCAAGGAAATCCTCATCACCTTCACTAAGGATGCCGAAAACTACAGCGGTACGGATGGAGAGGTATACTTTAATACGAGAATTGACCAAGAAAAGGTAGCGTCCACAACAAGTGCTCCGCTTAAGATGGAAATCAACGGACAAACGGTCATCAACTACAATATAGAGTATCAGATTGTAACAAAAGAAAATCCGAAAAGCTTTTATAAGGATCGCGACTATAAACTTTATCCGCTTGTAGACCAGGACGGGAATACCCATTACTTAATCCATTACACAATGACCCTGGATATGAGAAATATTAAAAAGGACTCCGGTGCTACAAGCTATGAAAATATTGTTTTTACCGACACACTGCAGAGTGATGCGCTGACTTACTTTGATGTAAAAAATCATTTTACAAAACTGAACTTGAATCAGGCTGATATTGATAAGTATGCTCCTGTTCTTAGAAAAGGAATCTGGCGTTCCGGAGCTTATCAGAATGGTGCTTGGAAGAATGCCCCTGATGACACCGATGCCAATCGAGGTAACAGTTGGAGCCTTCGAAATAGACAGAACCCTGATGATTATGCTCCGGCAGTAGCGGATAGCCCAAAATATTCCGCAGATGGAAGAAGTTTTAGCTATTCTTTAGGAACTCTTGCTCCTGATGACGGTTATGAACTTAGCTATTATGTTGAGATTAACGAAGCTTTTAAAAATGGCGATAAATTCAATAATTCAGCAGAGCTTACCGGTAAGGGAATTGTTCCCGCAGAAAAGCTTAGAGATTTTTGTAGTCAGTGAAGCCGGCGGTTTCTTAAACGGACAAAATTTCAATATTCAGATTAAGAAAGTCGGAGATGACGGCAAAAGCTCTGCAGGGAGCAAAGTTTACTTTAGTTAATCCTAAGACTAAATATACAAAGACCATTGTGACCGATGAAAACGGTATTGCAAAGCTCGAAAATGTTTTAAAAGCCGACTATGTCTTGACTGAGGTGGAAGCTCCGAAAGGCTACGAGAAGGATTCCACTCCCCGTACCATCAGCAAGAAGGATTTTGAGGATTCCATCGCAAACGGCTCTACTGTGGAAGTGGAAGTGCTGAATAAGAAAAAGGAAGTGAAGAAAAAGAGCACAAGCTTTTTCCATTGAAAAGAACTGGGTTTTAGACCCGGCTCTTGCCACAAACAAACCCGATAAGGTTACGGTTTCCGTTTTAAAGAACGGCAAAAAGGATGAGAATCTTACGGTAGAATTATCCGCGGAAAACGGCTGGAAGGCCTCCTTCTCCAATCTTCCGAAGGAAGATGCCAACGGGCATGAAATCGTATACACCGTTTCCGAAGAGGAATTAGCCGGATTTAAACCGCTATCTCCGGAACCGATGAGAACAAATTCACCATCACGAACTATAACGGAGGAAATGTCGTTATCCCGGTTACAAAGAAATGGAAGGGAAGCGGAGCACACCCTGATCACTTAAATGTTCAGCTTTTTGCCAACGGAGCAAAGGTTGACAGCTTTACCTTAAATGCAGGAAACAATTGGCAGCATAACTTCGAAAAGCCGAAATATGATGCAAATCGTAAGGAAATCCGTTATACCGTTACCGAGGACAACGTTTCCGGCTATACGGCAACAACACAGAACGATCCGGCTACCGGCTATGTGAACGTCTTTGTCAATACAAAGAACGACGTTCCGCCTACAAGTCCCAACGGCGGTGGAAACGGTGGCGGAGGAAATGGCGGTGGCGGAAATCCGCCGAAGCCGAGTCCCAATACACCCGGTACTCCTACAGAGCCCACTCCCGGAAATGTCTTGGGAAAGAATCGTGATCCCGAAAGCAATCCGGAAACAGTAGCTACTGTGCTTGGTGTAGACAAGACCGTCCCTTCCGTTTTAGGAGCAGGACGGGGATTTGTAAAAACGGAAGATTCTTCCCGGATGCCGATCTACCTTTTTATTCTTCGCTTTATCAGCTTGCGGCCTTACGGCAACGGTTCTTTATGAAAGAAAAAAAGAGCAAAGAGATAAAAGATAAATCTCCATTCCAAGTAATACTATATAAAAAACCGACAGAAACGGCATAAGCCGTGTACCGACCCCCAAAAGTTAGACCTAAAATTCTAACAATTGGAGGTCGGTTTTTTATTTACAACTTCTTCTTCCCTATTCTGAACAAGTTTAAAGGTTTCAATTCTCTATTCAAAAACTTTCTATCCAAAAATATTTATAGTTTAAGGAATCTTTACGGCGGGAAGAATATTTTTTTCACAAAATAGACAATTATTTTTATTAATGAAATTAATTGTACAAATAATACAATTATGAAGAAAAATTTCAATTTTTTTATTTATATTTTATTAATATTTTGACTCAAGCACTTCCATATATTTATTTTTAATCTCTTGAAATCTTTTTTCTATATGGTAAAAGTGTCTTCGATAAGAATTTATTAATGATTCATTAAGAAAGAATAAGGAGAAGAAGATTATGAAAGCAAAGAGACAAATTTTGTCCCTTTTGCTTGCACTTGTGATGGTTTGGCAGGGATTCTCCTTTGCCAATGCTGCAGGAAGCAATCAAGACGGGATAAACCTTGAAAACAAAGCAGTAGAAATCGCTTCCTCTACGGAGGAAAAGCGCGAGGAAGCTCCAAATGTAGAGCTCACTGAAAACGGTAGTAAGGAAGAAACAAACAGAGTTGCAGAAGAAGCGAATGAAGCGAATGGCGAAGGTGGCTTCGATGATTTAGCCATGCTTGAGGAGCTGAGCAAGAACTTCAGCGAAGAAGATTTGAATGCTTTAATCGCTGCATCAGCAACGGAAGTTGCCGGTGCACCTAAGGCAATCGATGGAGTTTTGTCCAATTACAAATTGACAGTTGATAATGTAGATGTACAAGACGGAACCACTATTACAAGCTACCAGAGTCTGCAATTTAAAGCGGACATCAAAATTGATTCTTCAAAGAATGTAAAGAAAGACGATTACATTCTGATTAAACTTCCGGATGTTTTAAAGTCTGAAAGCAGTAAGTTCTCTATTCCCGGTAAGGATGATACAGGTAAGTCCATCACCTTGGCAGAGGGAATCTATGATGCGAGAAGTAAGGAGATTAAGATTACCTTTACTAAGGAAGTTGAAAACTATACCACAACTTCCGGAAATGTATACTTTGCTGCAAGTATAGATAAATCCGTTCTCAAAGAATCGACAAAAGATGCCCCCTTACAGATTACCGTAAACAACAAAACGGAAATTAACCATACGGTAAACTATGAGGTAACGAACAGGGACAACCCGGTTAGTTTCTGGAAAGCCTCAGATAGAAAGATGTTCCTGGTCACCGACAAAAAAGGAATTACGCATTACTTAATTCAGTATAAGATTACTATTGATGAACGAAATGTAATAAGAGTAGCAGGAGCCGGTAATTTAAAAAATGTTAAATTGGTGGATCAATTAATCTCTCCGGAGCTGAGTTACTTTGATCCAACTAAGAGCGATTTAACAGAAAGTGATATAAAAACCTATTCTCCCACAATGCAAAAGGGAAACTGGTATTCCGTAAACTGGGTAAACAATCAATGGGAAAATGCAATAACCGATGATGAGAACAGTCCGGATAGAGGAAGTGCATGGAAGCTTAGAAAGCCGGATAATCCCAATGAAGACGCTGAACCCAATCCTTGGAATCCGACCTATGCAAAAAGATGGAAGAAGTTTTACGTATACTATTGGAGATTTAAATCCAAGAGACGGCTATACCTTTGTTTACTACGCAGAAATTAATGATACGCCAAAGACAACAGCATACAACAATCAGGCAAAGCTTGTGGGGGACCCCAATATTAAGCACGACTTAAAAGTCAGAGATTCCTTCGTAAACATTGAAGGTGGATTTTTAAACGGATTAAACACCTACAACATTGAAGTCAGAAAGACGGATGACAGTAATCCTGCAAAAGCCTTTAAAGGATGCGGAATTTACCCTTAGAAAAAAAGGAAGCAGCTATAGCAAGACCGCCAAAACGGATGAAAACGGTATTGCCAGCTTCAAAGGTCTTCTCTATGCCGAATATGAATTGGAGGAAACAAAGGCTCCTGAAGGCTATGAAAAAGTGGATAGCACCCCTATCTCTATTACTACAGATAAATTGACGAACCCCACTAATGTTGATAAAACCTTTGTTGTAGAAGTTACCAACAAAAAGAAGGACGATCCTCAACCGGAAACTGTAGCTTTCTCCGTAGAAAAGAAATGGGTTGTAGATGCGGCAAATCCCGCTACAATTCCGGCAACGATTGAAGTATATCTTAAAAAGAACGGGGACAGGGATTCTACTCAAAAGCTTGAATTATCCGCTACAAACAACTGGAAGGCATCCTTCTCCAATCTTCCAAAAAAAGATGCGCAGGGAAGAGCTATTAACTATGGTATCGAAGAAGTTACGGTAGAAGGTTTTAATGTAGGAATTGCAGGAATACAGCAAACGGCTTCACTGTTACAAATTCACAGAAGCCTACCGTTCCTCCGACTCCAACTACTCCGAGTACTCCGTCGGAAATCCCTCCGACACCGACGACACCGGCTACTCCTTCGGAGATTCCTCCGACACCGACGACACCGGCCACTCCTTCGGAGATCCCTCCGACACCGACAACACCGAGCACTCCTTCGGAGATTCCTCCTGTAACACCGGGTGGCAATACACCGAGAACTCCGGGCGGCGGCGGAAACACACCGAACAATCCGGGCGGTGGAGGAAATACACCGAATCCTCCGACACCTCCTTCAGAGCATCCTGGAGAAGTTCTTGCCGCTAATCGTACGCCGGAAGGAAATGTTCTCGGCGCAGAAAGACCTGCCGTTTTAGGCGTAGGACGTGGTTATACCAAAACAGAAGATTCCCGTAATATTTGGATGAATCTTGCACTCTTTGCTGTTGCAGGACTCGGCTTTTGCACAAGCCTCTCTGTAGGGAGAAAAAAGAGAAGCAGTAGATAAAAAATGAAAGGGAAGGGCTTAAACGGCTCTTCCTTTTTTCATTGCAATTCCTTATATTTTTTTATTTTTAAACCTTTTTCAAACTGTTTTAACGCTTGCAGAAGAAGGGAATTCAAGTTATAGTGTAGGAAAGCAATAATAATTGAATATTTTAGAAGGGAGGTATTTCCTATGCTTGCATTAAATGGTTATTATGACGGAAAACAGATACAAACTTTTGAACAAGTTCATGCCAAAAAAAATCAAAAACTTATCATTACTGTATTAGACGAGTTCATCGAGGAAAAGCCTCTAAAAGGCTTCTACATCCGCAAGAGGCTCCTTATCTAAATATGCTAATACAAATTTATGGAATAAGGAAAATAATGCATGGAACGAAATGGTAGGAAAAAAATATGGTTCTACTTGATGCAAATGCAGTATTGAGATACATTTTAAACGACCATATCGATATGGCTTCCGAAGTCTCAGAGCTAATTAGTAATGGTAAAGCCTTTGTTCCCATTTTTGTTTTTAGCCGAAGTTGTTTATGTGTTGACCGGGGTCTATCAAGTTAACAAATCTTCTTTAAAAGAATCCTTGCTTACCTTCCTTTTAGAAGTAAATGTTGATGACAGAGATGTTTTAGAGCTTGGCATTCAATGCTTTGCTGAAAAAAATTTAGACTTTGTAGACTGCATTTTATATGCATATAAATTTTATAAAAAAATACGATGTTTTTCTCTTTTGATCGGAAACTAAACAAACTATTAGATACTGTTTCCTTTAATGAATGACTCCTTATTGCATAACTTTCTCATCTCGTAGCCTTTGCTACAGGGATTTTTTTCTGTACTTGCAAAAATGCAATTTTTTTCAGTAAAATCTAAGGGACTTTGTATACAAAGAGGATTGTGTAGTCAAGGGGATTACTATGGATGAAATCGAGCTGAGAGCTCACGGAAAGATAAATCTTTCTTTGGATGTGTTGGGACGAAGGAATGACGGCTATCATGAAGTAAAGATGATTATGACACAGTTGCTCTTCATGACGGTATTTTTTTATAAAAAAAGAGAGAGAGGAATCCGGATGGAATGTAATCTCCCCTCTCTCCCCACAAATGAAGAGAATCTCATGGTTAGAGCCGCAAAGGCTATTATCGATGAGTTCTCCATCGAAGAAGGATTAAGCTTACGGCTCATGAAACGTCTTCCTGTTGCTGCCGGTATGGCCGGAGGCTCTGCTGATGCTGCTGCGGTGTTTCATGGGATAAATCAACTCTTCCATCTGAACTTAAGTACAGAGGAACTGGAAAAGCGTGCTGTAAAGCTCGGTGCCGATATTCCATTCTGCCTGCATAAAGGTTGTTATCTTTCGGAGGGAATTGGAGAAAAGCTCTGTAAACTTCCCTCTCTTCCACCCTGCACCATCCTTTTGGTAAAACCTGCATTTTCCCTATCTACAAAGTTGATTTATGAGAATCTTCACTTGGAAAATATCACTGACGCAGAACATCCCGATGTGGACAGAATGATTAAGGAATTGGAAAGTGGATCTTTGGAAGATATTTGTGCGCTTAGCGGCAATCTCTTGGAGAAAGTCAGTATTTCTCTCAGGCCGGAAATTCAAGTATTGAAGGACTTTTTTATAAAGGAGGGTGCGCTGCTTTCCCTTATGAGCGGATCCGGTCCAACCGTTTTTCGGTATTTTCCCGGAAAAAAAGAAAAGGAAAAAGCGAAAATGATACTTCAAAGCCTTCGTAGTGGAGAACATAAAGATCTAATTGAGAATGCCTGGATTACAGAGGCTTATGCTTAATTAAGACAAAGAGAGTTTTCACTTTATGGCATACATGTAATAGATAGATAAAAAAACTCCCTATTAGCGCATCAGACACAATTGCAAATACCCCATTCAATATAGGAAATGTTTTTAAAGGAGGATAGTATGGGTAGCGATTTCACAATCAATATGAACGAATATCTCCCGCTTCGGGACTTGGTTTTCAACACACTTCGGCAGGCAATCCTAAAGGGGGAGTTGAAACCGGGCGAAAGGCTCATGGAGATTCAGCTTGCAGAAAAGCTCGGGGTGTCCAGAACTCCCATTCGCGAAGCGATTCGTAAGCTGGAGCTGGAGGGGCTGGTACTCATGATTCCTCGGCGTGGAGCTGAAGTCGCAAAAATCTCCCATAAGTCCCTACAGGATGTTTTAGAGGTACGCGGTGCACTGGAAGAACTCGCTACAGACCTTGCCTGCCAGCGCATCACCGAAGAGCAGTTACTGGCGCTTCAAGAGGCGGAAAAACATTTTAAAAAAATCGTGGAGACCGGTACGGAGATGGAGATTGCCGAAGCCGATGAAGCTTATCACGATATCATTTATACCGCTACCGGAAACAAGCGTTTAATTCAGATGATTAACAATCTCCGGGAGCAAATGTATCGTTACCGCTTGGAGTATATTAAGGACGAAGCGCAGCGCGGAACCCTGATTAGCGAGCACGAAAAGATTCTGGAAGCCATCCGCATTCGAGACATCATTCGTGCAAAGGCCTTGATGAAGGAGCATATTGATAATCAGGAAATTACCGTATCCAAGAATCTGAACGAAGCGGAAGAGCGCAGTAGACAGTCTGCAAAAAAACGTTAAATCAAGAAATACAGTATTGTTCGAAAAGTAAGAAATATAATCCTTCTCTGAACAAAGAATTTTAACAATTGTATTCTATAATGGATAAGTCTCTAAAGGCTTTTCCAGGAAGGAGCACAAAAATGAAGAAAAATTGTATTATTGATAGGAGTAGTCGGTTTACTTGGTCTGATGGCTTGCGCGAAGAAAGCCACTACGGAAACGACAAAAGCTGCCGAAGTCTCAACGGAAATCACATCGGGGATGAAGGCGAAAAAAAGGATACAGAGTCTAAGGACGGTACGGAAAAAGCAAGTGAAGTAGAGAATGAAGCAAAAGGGAAGGAATCCGGCAAGAAAGAAAAGAAGGATTTGACCGTAATCAACGGAACCATTACCGATGCCGCCATGTTTAGTGTAAGCATCCAAGGAAATGACGGAAAAGATTACGAGCTGACAAAGACCGAGAAAAGTGATCTTTCCGGACTCTCACAGGGTATTGAAATCGGCACCAAGGTTGAAGTAACCTTCGATAAGGATATGAACATCATCTCCATGGTTGATCCGGGGAAATAGGCGGATAGGAGGAATTGTCTTTTACAAAATATAACACCTACTCCATTATCCGGATAAAGCGTTTGGAGACGTCGGCACTTTGCAGAGAGCAAGCTATGCGAAGCTCGATGCTTAGTGCCGCTACGTCGGAACCGAGCGCGAGCGTCTTTAGACGGATAATGGAGGGGTGTTTATTGATTATACAAAACGACTTCTCCGCTCCTTCTCGTCTCTGCCATAAGAATCAACCTTTGGTTCTTAGAACCCCGGAAAAGGAGCGTGATATCTTTTTCCGCTTCTATAAAGCGTCCGTCCACAAGGACGGTAAGGTATGAAAAGAGCTCGTCGAGCTCTTTTTCTTCCCTTCTCTACTAAGAAGCTCCTCGTAGGTGTAGCCGGAGTAGCACCAGATGTCCTTTTTCGGAAGTCTTTCTTTCATTTTCCGAAGGAGCGGTAAAAGTGCACGAAGATTCGCAGGATATAGAGGCTCTCCGCCAAGGAGACTCAAGCCCTGAATCTCTACTTTGGAAACAGCCTTAAGAATCTTCTCCTCCACTTCCTCCGTATACTTTTCTCCATATTCATAATTCCAGGCAATCTCGTTAAAACAGCCCGGACAGGCATGAGGACAGCCGGAGACAAAGAGACTGACTCTTATCCCCGGCCCATTTGCCACATCGAAATATTTCACTTCTGCATAATGCATGGTTTTCTTCCCCTAAAAGATAAGAACATCCACAATGATGTGTATATTAAAATAAGGGGTAATCTGAGCCCGTCAGTACTTGCTGAAAGCAAGCGTTAGCGACGCTTGAAGCTTAGTACTGTAAGGACAGACTTTTCATTAGAAAAGTTGTCCTGTAACAGACCAACTTCTGAAGGAAGTTGCTTTGTGAAGTAAAGTGAGCAATGGGCTACCGAGCCCATGCTCAGTCAGGCGAGGTTAGCGAGAGCGTGCCCCTGTTTCAATATATACATCATGTGGAAGCATAATTTTATGCGTAGAAATAAGCTTACAGATGCAGTACCCGATCCTTTATCTCCTGTGTTCTTCCCTGATTCCAGAACTGCGTTCCGATATAACCGCAGGTTCTTCTTGCAACGGAAAGCTGTTCCTGATTCGTATTCCCGCAGTTCGGGCAGCGCCACTGGAGCTTGCCGTAGCTGTCTTCGATGATCTGAATCTCTCCGTCAAAGCCGCAGGCACAGCAGTAATCGGACTTGGTATTCAGCTCCGCATACATGATGTTCTCATAGATAAACTTCATGAGGCTCAGTACCGCCGGAATGTTGTTCTGAAGATTCGGTACCTCCACATAGCTGATTGCGCCGCCCGGAGAAAGCTTCTGGAAATCCGCCTCAAAGGAAAGCTTCGAGAAGGCATCGATTTTCTCCGAAACGTGTACATGGTAGGAGTTCGTAATATAGTTCTTGTCCGTCACCCCGGGAATCTCCCCGAAGCGCTTCTTTAAAGCCTTTGCAAACTTATAAGTAGTGGATTCCATAGGAGTACCGTATACGGAGTAGCTGATATTCTCTGCCGCTCTCCAGGTCTTGCAGGCCTCATTCAGCTTTTCCATAACCTTTAAAGAGAACTCTCTTCCCTGCTCTGTCGTATGAGAAACGCCGAGCATACGGACACACATCTCGTAAAGCCCTGCATAACCGAGAGAAATCGTGCTGTAGTTATTGAAGAGAAGCTTATCGATGGTCTCTCCCTTCTTCAGTCTTGCAAGTGCACCGTACTGCCAAAGAATCGGTGCCACATCGGAAACCGTACCGAGGAGTCTCTCATGGCGAAGACGAAGAGCCTTATGGCAAAGCGCGAGGCGCTCATCCAAAATCTCCCAGAACTTCTCCATATCACCCTCGGAAGAGCAAGCCACATCCACTAAGTTGATGGTTACTACACCCTGATTAAAACGACCGTAGTACTTATGCTTTCCGTTTTCTCCGAGTCCTTCTTTGTCTTCCGTAAGGAAGGAACGGCAACCCATACAAGGATATACATCTCCTCCCTTATACTCCTTCATCTTCTTTGCGGAAATGTAGTCGGGCACCATCCTCTTTGCCGTGCACTTAGCGGAAAGTTCGGTCAAATAGTAATAGGGAGAGTCTTCAAAGATATTGTCCTCATCCAAAACGTAAATGAGCTTAGGGAAAGCAGGGGTAATCCATACGCCCTTTTCATTTTTTACCCCCTGCATTCTCTGTCGAAGCACCTCTTCAATAATCAGGGCAAGGTCATCCCGTACCGGTCCCTTCTCCACTTCATCAAGGTACATAAACATCGTCACAAAGGGAGCCTGTCCGTTACAGGTCATAAGGGTAATGAGCTGATACTGGATAGTCTGGATACCGCTCTTGATTTCTTCTCGTAAGCGGCGGTTCACGATTTTAGTGATGATTTCCTCATCCATGCTTTCACCGGTTTCTTTTCTCTCCTCGATGACAGCTTCTCTTATCTTCTGTCTGGAAATGTCCACAAAGGGCGCTAAGTGGGAAAGCGTAAAGGACTGTCCGCCGTACTGATTGGAAGCCACCTGTGCCACAATCTGTGTGGTTACATTGCAGGCAGTAAAGAAGCTGTGCGGCTTCTCAATCATCGTTTCGGAAATCACGGTTCCGTTCTGAAGCATATCCTCCAAGTTAATAAGGTCACAGTTATGCTCCTTCTGCGCATAGTAATCGGAATCATGAAAATGAATCATGCCTTCCTCATGGGCATGCACAATATCTTCCGGAAGTAAGAGTCTCCTGGTTAAATCCTTGGAAACCTCTCCCGCCATATAGTCCCTCTGCGTAGAGTTGATAACCGGATTCTTGTTGGAGTTTTCCTGCTTTAACTCTTCATTGGCCTGATCAATGAGTGCCAAGATATCGTCGTCCGTGGAGTTCGCCTTTCTCGCCATCTCTCTCTTATAACGATAACGAACATACTTCTGCGCCACCTCATAGCCGCGCATCTCCATGATGGCGGTCTCTACCATATCCTGAATCTCTTCAACATTTACAGCATAGCTTTTCGCCTGAATCTTCTTGACCACAGACTCTGCAGCTGCCTGAATCTGGAAGCTGTTTAACTGAAAGATGGGATCTACCTCATGATTGGCCTTCTCAATAGCATGAACAATCTTTGAGACATCAAACTTTACTTCTTTTCCATTCCGCTTAATGACATTCTTCATGAGTAAAACTTCCGTTTCCATATTTCCCCCTATCCGTGAAAAAAAGCCGGAAAAGACAATCTTTCCAGGCTTTATGAATCCTTAAACTTGTATGTATAACTTAGCCTTGTTTTCAAAAATGAACATGATATTGTTTTGAATTTTTGATTTCGCACTACATATTGTGTTTTCGCTCCTTATCATACGACAAAAGCTCTATTTTGAAAAGGGGAAATCCTATAAAAATAAATACAAAAAGAGGAAAAATTTTATACACTTTTCCTCTTTCAAAATAAAAACTCTGCATCCCTTAAAGGATCGTCTTTAAGAACTCAAAAAAAGGGCTGTATAAAATCATAATTATAAAGATTTTTTTCAGACCTATATTGCTCAAGAATTAATTTGATTTTTTTACAGCCCTGATAAAAATTTACTTAAAGAAATTAACCGGATTATAGCTCTTTTTCATTTCGTATTGTTGTGCTTTCCTCATGCCCCCGGAAAAACCAAGGTATCATCCGGAAGCAGAAAGAGCTTTTTCTCGTATACTTTTTGATAATGTCCTTCTCGCTTCCGCTAAATAAATCCGTTCTTCCGTAGGACTCAAAAAAAGAGCGTATCGCCACTGAAAAGATAGGAATTTCTCCTGCCAGAAAGTAGCAGACGGAGCCCTTAGTGTGTCCCGGACTTGTGATGACTTTCCATTTCCTTCCAAGAAACTCCAGTTCCTCCCCGTCATGAAGAGGAATGAATTCCTTAATCTCCACACTGTCCTCCGGATCTCTTCCGGAAAGATTCAGTTCTCCGTCTCCGAGCATTTCCCGCTCTTCTTTAGCTGCATATAACGGGATCTTGTACTTCTCTCTAAGTGCCGGTACCGCCAAAATATGATCGAAATGCCCATGGGTGAGCAGAATCGCTTCCGGCTTTAAGCCCTCCTCTTCTATGAAGGAAATGATTCTTTCCTCCTCCGCACCGGGATCAATCACAACCGCTTCCTTCGTATCCTTGTCATAAACAATATAGCAGTTTGTCCCAACGATTCCCACTAAGATTCGTTTTACTTGCAACATTTACCCCTTACCTCTCTCTATTTCATAAACACCCTGAATCTTTCTGAGCTTTCCTATGATTGTATTCAAAACCTCCCTGTTCGGCACCTCAAAGGACAGAAGAATCGTTACCTTTCCATTCTTTGCGGAGTGCGTATTCATTCCCTGTATCGCAATATTGTCATCCGCCAGAACCTTGGAAATGTCTACAATTAAGCCGATTCTGTTGTTAGTAAAAAGCTGTAATTCCGTAGAATAGCTCTCTCCGTTTCCGGGGTTATTATCCCACTCCACCTCAATTCGGCGCGCCTTCTCATCCTCAGATAAATCCATGATATTGATACAGTCGGTACGGTGAACCGTGATTCCTCGCCCTCTTGTCACAAAGCCGACCACCTCGTCTCCCGGTACAGGGTTACAGCATCTTGCATAGCGTACCGCAAGGTCATGAATCCCCTTTACAATGATACCGGACTTGGACTTTCGGATTACCTCCGGCTTCTTTGTCAAATCTTCAATATTCTTTAAAACCGTCTTATCATCAATACTCTTGTCTTCCGCCTTGTGCTTTGCATCGAGAAGCTTCGAAATAACCTGTGACTCTTTGATACCGCCTCGTCCCACGGCCGCAAGCACGCTGTCCCAGTCCCTATAGCTGTATCTGCGCAAAACTGCCGCAATATACTCGGGTTTGGTCAACTCCGGGAGGGAAAGCCCTTAGCCTTCACATATTTATCCAAAAGGTCCTTACCGCGATCCTGATTCTCATCCTTCTGCTCGTGTCTGAACCATTGATTAATCTTATTTTTCGCCTGGGTGGACTTTACAATTTTCAGCCAATCTCTGGATGGTCCTCTGGAGTTTTGGCTGGTAATGATGTCTACCCGGTCTCCATTTTGTAATTGGTACTCTATCGGAACAAGCTTATCGTTGACCTTTGCCCCCACCATCTTATTTCCCACGGCAGAGTGGATGGAATAAGCAAAGTCAATCGGCGTAGAGCCCTGCGGCAGGTTTTTGACATCTCCCGTCGGTGTAAAGCAGTAAACATTTTCATTGAAGAGAGAGAGGTCGGACTTCACCATGTTCATAAATTCCTTGGAATCCGACTCGTCCTTCTGCCACTCTAAAAATCTCATGCAGCCACTTCATCTTGGACATCTCCGTCTCCGTGGCTTTTCTCGTTGGATCCGCCCTGCTCCTTGTACTTCCAATGCGCCGCAATACCGAACTCTGCAGTTCTGTGCATCTCATAGGTACGAATCTGAATTTCAAAGGGCACTCCGTCTCTTCCGATAACGGTGGTGTGAAGAGACTGATACATATTGGGCTTAGGCATCGCGATATAGTCTTTGAAACGACCCGGAATCGGAGTGTACATCTTGTGAATTACCCCCAGTACCGCATAGCAGTCCCGCACCGTCTCCACAATGATACGAATCGCAAAAAGATCATAGATCTGGTCTATGGTCTTGTTCTGATTCACCATCTTCTTGTATATCGAGAAGAAATGCTTGATTCTTCCCTTAATATTCGCTTCAATACCGCTTTCTTCTATATGTTCCCGCACCTCTTCCACGATGGAGTTGATCCGGTCTTCTCTTGCCTCTCTCTTAAAGTGCACCTTATCCGCAAGGTCATAATAAACTTCCGGCTCCAGGTACTTTAAGGAAAGATCGTCCATCTCAATCTTAATCTTACTGATACCGAGTCGATCCGCAAGAGGGGAGTATATCTCCAAAGACTCTCTCGCCTTCTCCTTTCGCTTTTCCGGACTCTGGTATTCCAGCGTTCTTAAGTTATGCAAACGGTCCGCAAGCTTTTATGATAATCACACGGATGTCCTTTGCCATGGAGACGAACATTTTCCGCAGATTCTCCGCCTGCATCTCCACCTTGTCGGAATTTAAGTTCAACTGTGTCAGCTTGGTTACACCGTCCACAAGACTTGCCACATCCGGATTGAATTCCGCCTCCAGGTCCTTTAAGGTCATACCGGTGTCTTCCACCACATCGTGAAGAAGCCCTGCCGCAATCGTTTCCTTATCCATTTCCAAGTCGGCAAGGATGATGGCTACGCAGAGGGGATGAATAATATATGGCTCCCCTGATTTTCTCTTCTGGTCCTTATGTTGCTCCTTCGCCACTTCGTATGCCTTCGTAATCATGGAAAGGTCCTCGGAAGGGTGGTAGGAACGCACATTTTCAAGAAGCATCTGCAAGAGCTCTTCAGGTGGAGTATTGTCCTTAGGTCTTTCTAAGGGTCGGTCTTCCTTCTTGTCTAAAAAGCATAATGACTCCATTCTTTGATATAGGAGTATTTTACTCTGTTCCTTAAGCCTTGTCAAAATGAGTCTTTTTTGCTTGTCTTTTAAGCATAAACATCGTTTGTTCACCCTTTTTCAAGAATGACTTTCCAAAATCTCCTATATCTTTTTTCTTTTTTAAGCTTCCAGTCACAATTCTGTCATATCTTCTTTTTTTATGCTTAGAGCAAAGGTATATTTTTTTGTGAATCTTGTCGATATATAAGAAGACGAGAATGAAAAAGTGGGAGGTTTCACTTTTATGAATATTTTGTTCTTCATGACTCCTAAGTGTGATGTAGCTTATGTGGAGGAAGAGGATAGTCTGCGGAACACTCTGGAAAAAATGGAATATCATCGGTATTCTTCTATTCCCGTTTTAACAAAGGACGGAAAGTTCGCCGGAACTCTGACGGAAGGTGATTTGCTCTGGGAGATAAAAAATCAGTTGAAATTAGACCTTCGGGAAGCGGAAAAAATCATGGTAAAGGATATCCCCATGTAAGCACTATGAAGCCGTGGATATCAACAGCTCCATGGAAAGCTTGGTACATAGGGCTGTAACACAAAACTTTGTGCCGGTAGTCGATGACTTGGGGCACTTTATCGGGATGGTAAAGAGGAGAGAAATCATGAACTACCTCTATCGCCATGCAGACTTCCAAAACTTTGGGCATAGCGGCATCATGACTTTCCCTGTGGAGGATTCCTCTCTGACAGGATAGTTTTCTATCCGAAAGACCGTGCGCCTCGCGTGTGATACTCATAATACAAGATATCGCACAATTCGCATGTGACACTTGTTATAAACCATATCGTACGATGCGCGTGTGACACTTGTTATAAACCATATCGCACGATGCGCGTGCGATACTTGTTAAGAATCATAACCACCCGTCAAACGGGTGGTTTGCTCGGGGGCTATAAGCCCCTGTTACTAGGCCAGCGTCTAAAGGCGCTGGCTTTCATTTTGGGCTATGGGAAGTTTTGACTTCCCACAGCTCCATTCAAGCCATATTGCTTTTGACTCGTCACTACCCCATAAAGGGGTATTGGTACCACTTCACATCAACCCTTAAAAGGGTCTTCATACTCCTTAACACTAAGTTTATCCAGAGCGATATCATGTTTCTCTTGCTCTTGAATATACTTTTTTATTGTGGCTTCATTTAGTCCAACCGTACTGACATAATAGCCTTCGGCCCAAAAAGTGTCTATTCCCGAATTTATATTTTTAAATTTGCGTGTTTATCAAATATCATTAACGCGCTCTTTCCTTTTTAAATATCCCATAAATGAAGAGACACTTATCTTTTGGAGGAATACTAACTAAAAATATGTACATGATCAGGCATTAAATGTCCTTCTATTATCTCCACTCCTTTGTATCTGCACAGCTGGGCTATTATGTCCCGTATATCTGTCTTGTATTGATAATATATTATTTTTCGCCTATACTTCGGTGTGAAGACAATATGATATTTACACATCCATTTCGTATGTGCTAATGCATATTCTTTCTTCGCCATAAATCACCTTCCTTTTCTGCAATATAGCTTGAACAACTTTTATTGTATAAGGAAAGGTGATTTTTGTATAACTATGTTCCCCACCCGCATAGCGGGTGGGAGTTTTTATATCAGAGCTAACATTTTTCAAATGTCAGCTCTGATACTGGCTAAAGTCCATGAATAAAAGAGAGCATCTAGAATTTCCGGATGCTCTCTTCTTCTTTTTCTCCCGTTTTTTCTATTTTCCGAATCTCAACTGTATAGGATGCACCGGTTTCGAGTCTCACCTCTACCGTTTCACCCTCTCTCTTCCCGACAATTGCCTTTCCCAGCGGGGAAATATTGGAGATTTTCCCCTCCAAGGACTGTCCACGTATAGAAGTCACGAGTCGATAGACTTCCTCTTCTCCTTCCTCAGGAAAGAACAGGGTCACCGTATCGTTTATTCCGACTTCACCGTCCTTACTCTCCGTAGAAATCACCTTGGCAAACTTCAGAATTCTCTCCAGGTAACGGATGCGGGATTCATTTTGATTCTTCTCCCGCTTTGCGGCATAATATTCAAAATTCTCGGACAAATCCCCCTGCGCTCTTGCTTCTTTTACTGCTTCTATCAGCTTCGGACGCGTCTCCAGCTTTCGCTTTACAATCTCTTCTTCTATTTTTCGGACATCTTCTTTCGTTAATTCTTCAGACATGATCCTATTTTTCCTTCGTAGCAGATCAAAGGATTCCAATTTATAGCCGGAAAGCTTCTTCCTGCCCTCCAAGCCGGCAAGCTCCATCACAACGGAAATCTTCACTACTTCTCCGCCAAGCATTTCTACAAGCTTACAAGCAGCCTCCAAGGTTCCTCCGGTAGCAATGAGATCATCCACGATAACCACCTTTTGTTCCCTTCTTTATGGCGTCCTATGAATCTCCACCTCCGCCTTTCCGTACTCAAGATCGTAAGCAACGGAAATCGTCTCCCGGGGAAGCTTTCCTTTCTTTCTTACCGGAACAAAACCTTTGTGAAGCTCATAGGCAATTGCCGTTCCGAAGATAAAGCCTCGGCTTTCCAAACCGATGACCAGGTCAAAGTCAATCCCCTCTAACGAACGAATGAGCCCGTCCACAGAATCTTTTAAACCGTCAGGATCCTGAATCAGGGAAGTAATGTCTCTGAAAAATGATCCCCTTCTCCGGGAAATCCGGAATAGATAAAACATAATCCGCCAAATGCTCTTTTTTTCATACTCTCTTTTTCTTAATCTCTTGCCTGAACCTCCAATAACAGACAAGGATTATCTCCTATAAGCCGTTGCCGCATGATTAAGCAAGAGTCCTTGTGCACAAAGTTCCGTTTCTATTTACGCATTGCGAAACTTTGCCGCATAGCTCTGTATTGCCGCTACCGTCTTCCCTGTCCGTAAGCTTCCCTGCATAAATTAATTCCTGCAGGTCCGAAAGCTCCCATTCTTCCAAGAAAATCTCCTCATCGATATCAAAATGCTGTTCGCCCTTTTTCAAATCTCTTGCCACATAGATGCCGATTTTTCTCATCCAAAAAAAGGCAACGGTTGTGTTGACATAGAGTAGGAACTCCCAGTTTTTCGCTGCTGTAGCCCGTTTCTTCGGAAAGTTCTCTCTTCGCACAAAGAAGAAAATCCTCATCTTCACTGTCCCTCTTTCCGGCGGGAATCTCCAGGGTAAACCTGCCCAAAGCATGTCTGTACTGCCTGACCATAAGAATCTTCCCGTCAGGGAAGAACCGGAAAGTACGGCCGAGGCTCCCATATGATGAATAAAATCCCAGTGGGTCTTGTGCCTCCCACATCCACATAGTCATCATACACTTCCAAAACGGAACCCTTATATTTTAGACTCCGTTCAATCAGCTTTACCGGCTTTTTTTCTTCGATGTCTTTTACATGAAAGTCTTTTTTCTCTTCTCCCATATTGTCCTTCCGTTCCGTAATTTTCCATCTCTTTCAAACTTGTCTATTTTACCATGATTATGGACGGATTACCATAAAACGGAATGCCTCTTCTTTTTAGATTGGCATTCCGTTTTTGCATTTTTTCTCATTCTTTTTTTCGTTTATTTTTTTCTCGTTTATTTCTTTTTCTAGTTTATATCTTTTTCTAGTTCTACCTGAGAAACGCCGTAGCCGGCCTTATTGATCCACTCTCGAATCTCCATCTCCGTATGCTCTTCCTTCATACGAACTTCTACCGTTTTACTTTTCAAATCTACCGTTCCCCAAACACCGTGTACTGCATTTAAGGCACTTTCCACCTTCTTCTTACAGTTTTTCACAGTGCATATCTTCAACAGTAACGACTGCTTTAAAGGGATAGTGGCTACGGTCTTGATCCTCCGCTTTTTACTTCATGCACGGAACAGGATCCTCCACCGCAGCAACCGTTCTTTCCTCTTTTATGACACTCCGCACCGCAAAATATACGATTACGATTACAATTCCTATAATGATATAATTTCCCATATCTGCCTCCATAATTGATTGGTTTAATACAACTAACTATGCTAGACTTTTTTCGTCATTTGTCAAGTGCATTCTTTGTTCCTCTTTTTTATTCTTCTTCCTCTTTTTTCTCCTCCGGCTCAATCAAGCGCACTACCGTCTTTCCGATTCTGTGATTCTTAATCTCCGCTACATCAATGCTGAGATTATCCGTATCCAGATGGAAGCTCGTTCCGTCCTCCGGAACCTTTCCGAGAATTCCCATGATATATCCGCCGAAGGTATCGGCCGCTTCCAAGTCCAGATTAATCTTAAGTTCCTCATTTACATCCTCCAGATCGGCTGTCCCCAGAATAATCCATTCATTTTCCGTTACCGCTTCAATCGGATCCGGCTCCGGTATCTCATCCTCTTCATGCAAATCTCCTACAAGCGCTTCAATCAGGTCATGGAGAGTCACAATTCCCGTCATTCCACCATACTCATCCAGTACCACGGCATAGTACTTCCGCTCCTTTTTCATGGTTTCAAACAAATCGGAAACCTTCATGTTCTGAGAAATAAAGAAGGGGCGTTCCACCGCATTTTTCATTACGTTGGGGCGGCTTAAGTCATTTAAACGGAAATAGTCTTTGGTGTTCAGGATTCCGATAATGTCGTCATCGTCTTCTCCGCAGATCGGATAACAGGCATAGCGGTGCTCATGTATGGTTCTCCTCCACTGCCTATCCGTATCCTCTATATAAAGCATTGCCACATCCGTTCTATGGGTGCAGACTTCCTCCACTATCAAATCCTTAAATTCAAAGACATTCTGGATAAATTCGTTTTCCGAGGATTCAATGGTTCCTTTCTCCATCCCTTCGTCTACCATCAAAAGTATATCCTCTTCAGAAATGCGTGTTGCATCCTCATCCGGGTCAATACCGATCAAACGAAGAATGGCGTTGGTCGATGCGGAAAGAAGAAAGACCAAAGGTGTACTGATAAGAGAAACAAAGCCGAGTATCGACGCAATATTCAGAGCAATTGCTTCTGTATGTACCTGCGCAAGCCTCTTCGGTACCAGTTCTCCAAAAACAATACTGATGTAAGATAATACAAGGGTAATCAGGACAATAGAAATAGGATGAATCACACCTATGCTGAAAGAGGGAAGGAAGCGGAGCGCCAAAGCATCCAACAAGCCTGCAAAACTCTCCGCCGCAAAGGCACTCGAGAGAAATCCCGCCATGGTAATCGCCACCTGTATGGTCGACAAAAAGCGAGAGGGCTCCTCCGTAAATTGCAAAAAGCTTCTTTGCTTTTTTTATTTCCCTCTTCGCTCAGTTTCTTTACTTTTTGCTTCTCCTACCTGTAGTACCGCGATTTCCGCACAGGAGAAAAATCCATTGACCAAAATCAATACAAATAAGAGTACAACTCTTCCCAGCATAATGCTTTTTTAATCCTCCTTTATGCAACGAGAAAAAGGCATAGCAGCAATCCACTATACCTCCTTCTTGATCCTCAATATAAAAATACTTCTTTTTTCTTACTTAGAGTAGGGTTTTGCGTATTCCCGTCCCCGTCGTCCTCCATGACTGTTCCTTTCCAAAGCTGTATATCATGAATCTTTTTACTTCTTTAACTTTTCTCCGCAAAGGAACATCATTTCTCTATGCTCCCGGCAGGAAATATTATCGGAATTATACGGAAACTTCCTTGTTTTTGTCAAATTCTACGCTTTTTTTCAGCCATGTGAACTTCAAAAATCACTCTTTAATCGATTACGGAATTATATCTGGAAGTCACATCCGAACCGCATTCTGCAAGATGCTCCAATGAACCGTCTGCAGTTCTTAAAATCAACTTCTCCGCTTCAGAGTATTCTCTCTGCTCCTCAATGCGGGAAATCAGCGCCTGCGTCTGTACCTTAAAGTTTACTACCGCATCATAGAACAGACCAAGCTGTGTACTTTGGTATGTTTCAAAGCCTTCCTTTTCCTGTTCCGCTTTTATCTTTGTAGTTTGTTGCAAACTCAGCCAAAATGGTAGAATACTCCTCATACTTAGGCTTAATGTCCGTTACATCCAGAGAAAGAATATTTTTCATCCGAAACACTTTCCTGCGCATAGATAACATTCATAATCTCGGACTTCAGTACCGTAAGCTTCAGCATCTGATAGCGAATCGTATAGCCCTCTTTTTCCAAACGCTCCAGATCCTTTTTTTCTGCTGCTCTTTCAGGATGTCTCTAAGCTGTTTAAGAAAGGAATACGCAAATCATCATAGCTGTTTACGGCAGGAACAAAACGAGTATGAATTTCCTCTCCCTTTGCATAATTATCATCCAGATAGCTCTTCTGCTTTTCCGTAGTCCGTCGCTTCATCCAAAACCCGCATCAGGTTTCTCAATGCGGAATCAATTCCATAGCCGCTTCATCTACATCCGGATAGGCCGTACCGAGATCCGCCTGAGACTCCACGGTATCCAGAAAATCATAATTTGTAGAAGAAAAACCGTTCGCGATATAATATCCGTTCTCCACCGGATGAAAATCGGATGACGCCTCCACGCCGGCAAAGTATCTGTCCAAGGCACTTTTCCACATCTCCGGTCATAAAGTTACTCAAATCAACATAATTGTTGTAGGCTTCCAAGTCACTCACCGGAGTATCATCTTCATAGGATTCTTTATTTCCCTGAATTGCCCCCAAAAGATTGTTTAAAGCGGATTTCTTTCCCTCCGCTGCAGTTTCCTTCTCTTCGTTTCCCTTCTTAAATGCGTTCTGTGCTTCCTTTAACTCTCCGCAAGCCGAAAGACTCAGTACAAGCATAAGTGCGGTCATTCCTAAAGTTATTTTTCTTCACTTCTTCTCTCCCTTTTTAAATGGGCTTTTCGGATACTCCACTTTCCCATTCCCTTATTGTTCTTAATTTTTTTCATAATAGTGATGAAATTTCACAATCATCGCTGCCGTACGATATCTTATCATTGGCTGTCCCTCACGTCAAACAGAACAGACCTGCAAGGACAAAAATAGTTCAAAATAAGGAAGAAGATGGGGAGGGAAAGGAGGAAAAAACACTCAGCTTAAATCCATTTCCGAAATCTGTTTTCGCATATCCTCTAAGATAACGAAAAATTCCCGTGAAGAATAACGACTGACTCCCTTTCCGGAGAAGGCCTGTACCTGTACCGCCTGATCCGAGGTCACGACGCTGACCCTCCTTCCCTTTTCCGAAAAGTCCTTGGCAAGCTTTGTGAGTGTAAAATCCGCCGATTCTCCTTCTTTTGTGAAAATGAGCTCGAGGTTCTTTCCAAACTGCTTTCTGCTTCCCTGATTTCCTTTTACATGATAGGCATCAAAAATCAGATAAACCTCTTTGTCATAAAATACCGCATACTCGGATAAAAGCTGTACCACCTTTTCCCTTCCGGCCATGAGATCTTCCGTCGCAAGCTCCTTTAAGTCATTTTTCGCGAACATAAAATTATACCCGTCCACAAGAAGGATTTCCTTCTTCCCGGGACTCCACTTTCTTTCATACTGTGCTCTGGCTTCTCTCTGCTTTTTCTTCCTTTTCCTTCGATAAAAACCAATTTTTGCTCGGAAAGCAAGGCTTCCTGCCCCCGGTTTCGAATTGGGCCGAAGGTCTTTAAGAAGATTTCTTCCAGTTCTATATCGCTGATGAACTCTCCCGTCTTCTCCTTCTTCTCCTTCTTCTTAGGCAAAAGCCCCTTCTCGATCCATTCCGCTTCTTCTCTGCCGTAGAAAAGAGCTTCCCAATCTTCCTCATCGCCCATGCGTTCTATAAAAACTTCCCTTTCCTTCTCTTCTTCCATTTCCGCAAAATGAGAAAAATGATAGTCTGCATCGATTCCCCTTCTTTGCAGAATCTCGAGAAACTCCGGCAAGCTTTCCCCGGCATCTTTCCTTTTAGAAGGACCTTTTTCCTCTTCCATAAAAAGCTCTTCCTGCTTTCCGGAAAGTCTTTCAATCTCTTGGAGAACCTGCCCCGTAGTATCCTGCTCTGTTCGAATCGCATAGGAAAAAACAGGAGAATAGAGACGAAGCCCGGCATTGTTCTTCGCCATGTTAAGAGCCTCCCAAAGAGCTCCTTTTAAATCCATATAATAGGAACGGCTTTCCGTCCACTCTGCCTCCAAAATCTCTATCCGATAGTTAGTAAAGGGTCCTGAAAAAGCCGGGCCTCTTAGGTCCAAGTCTTCCCATTCCTTTTGTAAAAGACTGATCCAGTCCTTTTTAGAGAACTCTTTTTCCGAAATAGAAAGAAGACCTCCTGCTTTTCTTCCTTCGCTTTTCGGTATTTCTTCCTTTTGTAATATTTCTTCTTTTTCGGACAAGGTATAAGAAAAAGGTGAAAGTCGTATAAAGATTCCAAAATAATGCCCCGGACTTTCTATGACGGCTCTTCCGTAGGCTTCTTTCCGCGGACCTTCCCCTGTACACAAGCTCCGGCGCGGAGAACTCCAGTTCCTTCCCTGTTCTTTTTCTGAAAAAAATGTTTTTCATAAGCTCTCTTTGCAGATTTCGAGAGAGTTCAAAAGGACCGTCCTGCTTTTCTTCTTCGATATGCAGCTTCCACTCCGGAAATTCCTTCGCGATGGCCGAAATCTCACGAGCGTAGCGCAGAATATCATCTCCCTCTATCGTAAGCTTCAGTCTGAAAAAACCGTTTTCTTTCGCCTTATTCCCAGCCTCTTCCGGAAAATATCCTTGATTGACCTTTTCCGACACAGGGCAGGAAAAAAGCATACCCGGTTCAACAAGAGAAATCTCATCATAGTGCTCTCCCTGCTCTATACGAAGCTCCGTCAGCTTCTCTCCTTCTATCCATTCCTCTCTAAGAGCCAAACTCCCCTTAAAGAGCCGTCCTTTTGCAATTCTTCTTCCCTTTTCGTCGTGGGTGATTTTATATATAAAGCCTGCCTTCTCGGACTTATCTCTTACTGTCTTTACCCCTCGTTTTTCCTCAATTTTCTCCTCTCTTTTCTCCTCTCTTCTCTCCCTGTCCCATCTTCTCCTGCTTCTTCTTTTCTTTTTTCCGCTTTACGCATCACAGTAAGCGCGGAAAGAGCCTCTAAAAATGCGCCTATCCCCTCTTGTTGCAAGGCAGAGCCAAAAAAAAGCGGCATTAGTTGTCTCTTCTCTATAGACTCCACTACCATCGAAAGCCTAAGACTCCCTGTTTCCAGATACTCTTCCGTGCTTTCCAGATCGGAAAGGGCAATAGACTCAAGAAAATCACATTGCGCCGGATTCTTTTCCGGAAAATCATTTTGAAAGGAATCATTTTGAAAGGAATCATTTTGAAAGGAACCCTTTTGAAAGGAACCCTTTTGGCATAATTCACCTCTAGACAAATCATCTTGAAACAAATCTCTTTGGAATAAATGGAAATCCAAGATATTTTCTCCCGGAAAATTCCTTTTCAAGTCCTCCGACAAGTCTTTTTTATCGCCTTGAAAAAGATCCATTTTATTAACAAAGAGAAAGAGAGGAAGCCCTGCCTCCTTCGCAAGTGTCCAAAGCTCCTTTTCCCTCTTTCCTATCCCTTCCTTCGCGTCCAAAAGGAGTATCCCATAGTCTAGAACCTGTAGAGCACGCTCCATTTCTCCGGAAAACTCTCTGTGCCCGGGAGTATCCAAAAGAAAAAAGCGCTTATTTCCCCTTGAAAAATAAACACTCTTTGCATAAATGGTTATCCCTTTTTTTCGTTCCAGCTCATCATGGTCCAGATGGCTGTCCCCATGATCTACACGACCCTTCTTTTGAAATCTGCCCGCTTTCAAAGAGAAGGCTCTCCGAAAGACTGGTCTTTCCCCGATCGACATGAGCTAAAAGCCCTAAAACTATATTTTCCATTGATTTTTTCTCCGAAAAATTTGCATTCTTCTTTACAATAAAGACATCAAGAAAGAACAGTCCGACTTTGTTAAAGAAAAAAATTCTGTACAGAATTAGGCTAGTCCAGATACTCTATTAATTTTTCCAAGCACTCTTCCGCCGATAAATTCTCCTCTTCCAAGGTAAATTCCGCATATTTCCGATAAAGTGCCGTTCTTTCTTCGTAAAGATCCTTTAACGTAAAGCCTTCCGGAATCGCTACCCCGCGCTTCACCGGGTCACCGATTCTTTTTTCCATTTCCTCATAAGGGACATGCAGGAAAATGACCTTCGAAATCTCCTGTAAATGCTTCATCGCCCTCTCTCCATAGCAGATGGAGCCTCCCGGAGAAATGACCGTATTTTTCTACGGTAAGAGACGCCCCCGCCTCTTCTTCTATCCGAAGAAAGCCTTCTCTGCCCTCCTCCGCGATGATCTCTCTTAAGAGCTTGCCGGTATTTTCCTGAATCAAGGTATCGAGGTCCAAAAAGCGCATCCTTCGTTTCCTTGCAAGCATCTTCCCCAGAACACTCTTCCCGCTGGAAGGCATCCCGATTAAACATATATTCATTCCTACTTCCTCTTTGTGCTTCCTACAGCAATTGTTATTCAGGCTTATTCCTGCACAGCCTCGTAGAATGCTTTTATGAATCCAATCCAGTGATTTCCGAGCTATCCTCTATAGCAAAGCGTTTGGAGGCTTCGGCACTTGCAGAAAACGAGCGAGAGCGAAGTTCGATGCCTAGTGCCGCTAAGCCGGAACCGAGCGAGAGCGTCTTTGCGGAAGAGGATGCTCGGGAACCACTGATGATTTATTATAATTATAACTGTTCCGCAAAAAGAGAAAGGGGCGGAATCAGCTGTTTCTTTCTGGAAACCAGCTTGGGAATTCGTGCGGAATAACCTTCTACGCTCTCTCCGTGAAGCGTATAAACCACCTTTTCGCTCTCCAGGGAGAAGGCCATATTGATCAGCTCTCCGGAACGGGGACCTACTGCAAGAAGAATCGTATCCTGACGAAGAATATTCGTAAGCATCACAAAGGCCATGTTCAAATTCTCTTTTTTCCAGAGCGCTCTTCGCAAAATGCAGTAATCTCTTTTAAACCGTCCAGCTCTTCTTCATTTAGAGAAGTGACCTGACTCACACCGAAACGAATCTTCCCTGCGGTAAAAATCTTAAAGTCCTGATAAAAGATTTCCTTATCCGTCTTTTTGTTTTTAAATTGGAGCCTGCTGCAAACATTTCCATTGCATAAGCCTCAATATCGACGCCCGCAATTTTTGCAAGCTCCCGTGCAGCCTTCTCATCCTCAGGTGTACAGGTGGGGAACGAAAAGAGCAGAGTATCGGAAATGATAGCGGACATCAGAAGCCCCTGCCGTTTTCTTTATCCACCTTCACTCCATTTTCCTGATAGATTTTTGTAAATACGAAATGCTGCAGCAGCCCAAGGGCTGATTTCGGAAGCTGACAGGAGAAAAGAGTCTGTATGGTTCCCAGCCGGTGATGGTCGATAATCTCCAGAATCTCTGCATTTTCCATCCCTTCCAACGCTTGCCCAAGTTCGTTATGGTCTACCATAATAACCTGTTTTCCATGGGCACCCATCAGGTTTCTACGGGAAATCATCCCTGAGGTATTTTTCCTTCCTTACTTAAGACCGGGAAGTCTCTATGCCTTTTTACTCGCCATAACTTCCCGGATATCATCCACATAGTCTTCTTCCTGAAAACTCAGGATTCCTTCCTTCGTCATGAAGAAGTCAATCGGGATAGATTGATTGATGAGGCGTGCCGCCGTATAGGCATCATAAGAAGTTACCATGATAATCATGCCGTTTTGCTCGGCAAGGTCACGGATGGTCGAGAGGCATTTGCTCCTTCACAGATAATGATGCAGTCCGCACCGTTATCTAAAGCGGAGAGCTGACTTTCCGCCCGGTTTCCGAGGATTACGATATCATGCGGTTCAATATAGTAATTCATCATCTCCGGATTGGCTGCCGCAATCACGACCTTTCCCTTTTGGCAGAAGCGTTCAATATCTCCCGTAATCCGGGTTGCCTCCAGGGTTTCTAAAATATTCTTATACTGTGTCTTCGCCGTAGAAATGATAGCGGAATCATAGACATTCATATAGGATTTTGCGATATCCGAAATTGTAATCAGCCCCTCTAATATTCCTTGCTTCGTCACCGCAGGAAGAGTTACCACATGACTGTCCCGCATAATCTGGTAGGCCTGTTTTAAGGACATATTTTTCGGAACACCCGGGGTTTTCCGATAAGCCACGTCCGAAACCTGTGTTTTGACACTCTCCAAGAGGCGCGGCTTTTCTTCCTTGAAATATTGAAGTACGAAGCTCGTCTCTGCATTTAAGCTTCCCGCCCTGCAGGGGATATAGTGATTCGTCTTATTGAATTTATTTTTAAAACGGGCATAAGAAATAGCGGCACAGATAGAATCCGTATCCGGATTACGATGGCCTGTGACCAAAATGTCTCTTTCCGTATTATGGGACGTCTTAGCTTCTTTCGTTGGCATAAGTCCTTCCTTTCTCCACTCTCTCTTGAAAAATCTTATTGCAAGTACTGCGCTCTGTCAAGGATAGCTTGACAGTGCTATGGTATGCTCGTTATAATTCCAATGTAGTTTTAAAAACTACATTGTTTTTTAAAAAAGACAATACTATTCTCTTCCGGTGTTTTATAACGCAAGAGATTTTTAAACCTATAGATAAGAAAGGGGAGGACTTATGTCATACCAAATTATTGCCGACAGCTGTGGAGATTTTACGGAGGAAATGCAGAAGAATCCCGTCTTCCGTAGCGTTCCCTCACCCTGAAATCGCTTCCTACTCCATCTTGGATGATGAGCATTTTGATCAATTGGATTTTTTTAAAAAGAGTTAAGGAATCTCCTATTGGTCCGAAGACAGCCTGTCCCTCTCCGGAGGCCTTTCAGAAGGCGATTGCGGATTCGGATGCGGAGGAAATATATATTGTGACTCTCTCCGCTAAGCTATCCGGAACCTTTCAGGCTGCAACAATAGGGCAGAGCCTTTACGAGGAAAGTGCCGGAGAGGGAAAAGAAAAAAATTCATATCTTTAACTCCAATTCCGCAAGTGCCGGAGAGTGTAAGCTCTGCATAGAAATTCAGGAATTGAAGGAAGCCGGAAAGAGCTTTGAAGAAGTTGTTTCCCTAATCGAAAAGGAATGTTCCGAAATCACCACCCTTTTTGTACTGGAAAGTCTGGACACCTTGCGAAAAAACGGACGCCTTACCGGTGTGAAATCTTTCCTTGCCAGTGCATTAAACATTAAACCCGTAATGGGAGCGGTAGATGGTGCCATCGTACAATTCGGGCAACAAAGAGGGATGCAAAAAGCGCTCAAGAAAATGGTGGAGCTTGCCGTAGAAAAAGCAGGTGGAGTCGATGCCGTAAAAAATAAGCGCCTCGTCATCACTCATGTAAACGACCCGGAAAGAGCAGAGCAGGTAAAGGCTGATTTCGAAAAGGCGGCAAAGTTTAGAGATATTGTGATCACGAATGCAAGAGGAGTCGCCACCATCTATGCCAACGACAAAGGGATCATCGTAGCCCTCTAGAATTCATCTCAAAGGGACTGTATACAGTCCCTTTTTTATTTCTTCCTTCTATTTATCTATCTTCACATACTCCTGATACACGGAAAAGAAGAAGTCCGCCGTGCTACCTTCTCCGGCATGCAAGTCGATTGTCTTCCAGAAAGGCTCTCTGAAACGCACAATATGCTCCTTCTGATATGCATCATAGCTTTCATTAAAGCGCAACACTCGAATGGATTGCTCCAGTCTTTCTTTTCTATCCTTCGTCGCCTCTTCATCATAGGAATCCAAGCATTTTATGATATAAAACTTGCCGTTTTCCGAAACAATGTCGGAAATTTCATTGTTGTTTAAGGAAAATGCCGTTTCATAGACTTTATCTTCCTTTTCTCCGAAGGAAAGCTGCTTCTGAAACTCCGGATCCTCCGAATACTGTCTTGCATAGTAGGTGAAGTTCGCTCCGGTAGTTCTTACCTTTTCCAAGAGATCTCTGGCCGTTTCTTCATCACTTACGACAATCTGCTCTATCCGGATAACCTTGGATTCCGCCGCACTCAGCTCTGTATCTACCTTGGAAAGAAGTGCATCCACTGTTTTTTCCGCCGTAAAATAAGCGGTATACATATCCACCACATCCTTTTCCGTACAATCTCCGAAAAAGGCCTTATCTTCCTCGGACAGGGCGGTGTAGAACTTATTTGCCGCCTTTCGTATCCCTTCCATCTCCGTACTGTTGGGCTGGATTCCCTTTTCCTCCGCAAGGAGATTTAAGGTACGGATATCCTGCAGAAATTCTTTGGTTTTTATCAATAAAATAGGCTCCATAAGTTTTTTTCCAGCTGTCCTGTAATTGGAATATTCCAAACTTCCGGCCCCATGATATTTTTGGGTAACGGTTTCTTTCCGATCCGAGAACCAGCATGGCTTCCGCCTTGCTGTAGCCCGGCACATTTTTCCGTCTTCCTGCTTATGGCAATTCCTTTACAGGAGTTGAAAAACAAGACGGAAAAAGCAATACGAAAAAGAGATAAGAACGAAACCGACTCTCCTTCTTCCCTCTTTAAATAAAAAAATAAATTCATATAATATCCCATTATGAGTGCTATCATAAGTCCCAAAATAGCCCCCATTAAAACCTGTAAAGGGCTGTGTCCGACATACTCCTTTAGCTTCTTTTTCAAACTCTTTTCCTGTCCAGGAGAAAGGATTATCCAATAAAAGCCGGTTTAAAATCACTGCCTGCTTTCCCCGTCTCTCGCCTCACCCCTGTCGCATCATACATAACTACAATAGCAAAGATCAGTGCCACTGCAAAAATAGCACTGTCTACACCATAAGAGACACCGGCAGCGGTAGCCAAAGCAACAACCGTCGAAGAATGGCTGGAAGGCATCCCGCCGGAGCCGGTCATTCTTTCCCAGTTTATGCCTTTATTAAAATAGGCATCAATGGCTGTTTTAATAAGCTGCGCCACAAACCAGGAAACAAGTGCCGACATCAGTAAATAATTTGATAACAACTGTTCCATGAAAAAGCCCATGTTTCGCTTTCTCTCTATCCCTTTCTATTCCGGCAGAATCTCGATTCGTCCCGCCTGTTCCACTTTTCTTCCGTCAGGGGCAAAATCAAAAAGTAATACTAAGTACCAAGCCTTATCTCCACTCTACGAGCCAGTCATAGAGTTCCTGATACTGTAATGCGGAGCTCTTCCATGAGAAGTCCGCCTTCATTGCTCGACTCACAAGTCCTCTCCAGGACTTCTTATCGTCATAGTAAATGCGCTCCGCATATCGTACACACGCCATCATTTCATGTGCGTTGTAATTGGAGAAAGAGAAGCCCGTACCTTTCTTCTCATATTCATTAAAGGGCTCTACCGTATCACATAGTCCCCCCGTCTCTCTTACGATAGGAATCGTTCCATAGCGCAGTGAAATCAACTGAGAAAGTCCGCAAGGTTCAAAAAGCGAAGGCATCAGGAAGGCATCACTGCCGGCATAAATCTTGTGACTGATTTCCTCCGAATAATAAATCTGTGCGGAGACCCGATCAGGATACTTCCATGCAAAAGTAGCGGAAGAGGTTCTCATAATGCTCATCTCCGGTTCCTAAAATCACAAACTGTACTCTATCCTGACAAAGCTCATCAAAAACCCGCTCCACAAGATCCAAGCCCTTTTGGTCCGTCAGTCTCGTTACCATGGAAATCAGCATTGTCTCATCATCTACGGCAAGTCCAAGACTCTCCTGCAAATCCCTCTTGTTCTTTCCCCTTTTCCTTATGCACGCTTACCTTATCATACGGATACGCAAGGTAAGGGTCTCTCTTCGGATTCCATGCATTGTAATCAATTCCGTTTACAATACCGCGAAGGTCATGGTCTCTTGCCTGTAAAAGCCCCTCCAGCCCTTCTCCATAGAAAGCGGTCTGGATTTCCTTTGCATAGGTCCTACTTACCGTTGTGATGGCATCCGCATAAACAAGACCTCCTTTTAAGAGATTGGCATCCTTCTTAAATTCGAGCTTATCCGGAGTAAAATAGTAGTCGGAAAGCTCTGTAAAACGCTGTATTGTTTTCTTGTCCCAAGTTCCCTGAAAGCGCAGATTGTGGATGGTAAAAACAGAGCGAATAGAACGGAAGAACTCCCCTCCCGCAAAACGATCCTTTAAAAGAACCGGTACCAATCCCGTCTGCCAATCATGGCAATGAATTACATCCGGATGAAAATTCAAAAGCGGCAAAGCGGAAAGAGCGGCATAACAGAAAAAAAGCAGAACTTTTCCAGATCCCAGTACCAGTTTCCATAAGGCTTGTTTCCGGCAAAATAATATTCATTGTCTATAAAGTAGTAAAGAACCCCGCCCACTTCCTTCTTCAACACACCGACATAACGGGATTGTCCCATATAGTCCATGTAAAAGTGCGTTACATACTGCAGATTGTTCCGGTCATCTTCCTTCATACACATATACTTGGGAATCATGATTCGGGCATCAAAATAGTTCTTGTCTACCTCTCTGGGAAGAGAACCCACCACATCCGCAAGGCCTCCGGTCTTAATAAAGGGAACCGCTTCCGACGCCAAAAATAGTATATTTTTCATCTTGAACTCCTTCGCATTATTTCCGTTCTCTTTTCTTCTTCAGGCTTCTTGCATTCTGGAGGGCTTCCTCAGTCAGCTCAGTTCCTCCCAACAGCCTTGCAAGCTCCTTAACAGACTCCTCTTCCGACAGTGCGTGAATCTCTGTTTTTGTCTTTCCGTCCACTACATTTTTTTCAATAAGAAAATGTCTGTCCGCCTTCGCTGCAATCTGCGGCAGATGTGTAATCAAGATAACCTGGTGCTTTGCTGCTATCTTTTGCAGCTTCTCCCCCACCTTTTCCGCCGTTCTTCCGGAAATACCGGTATCAATCTCGTCAAAGATAAGAGTTGGAACCGCATCCGTATCCGCAAGAACAGTCTTAATGGCAAGCATAATGCGAGAAAGCTCTCCTCCGCTTCCCACTTCTCGAAGCTCCCTGAGCAGCTCTCCCGGATTCAAACTGACGAAGCTTTCCACCTCATCAAAGCCCTTTTCCGTAATCTCCTTCTTTTTTTGAAACTGAAAGGAAAATTGCGTATCCAGAAATCCCATATCCTGCATTTCTTTTTGGATGAGCTTCTCCAGCTCTTTTTCCAACCTTTTGCCTTAATTCGGACAGAGCTTCCGCCTTCTTTTTCCAGCTCTTCAAACGAAAGACGCAATTCCTTCTCCGCCTTTTCCCTGTTCTATCTCATAGTCTTCCAGAAAACGTTTCCGCTCTTCCTTTTCCGTCATTGCCTTTTAAGGCCTTTTTCCTCCGAACCGCCGTACTTCATCATCACGGTACGAATCGTATCCAAACGTTCTCCCAGAAGATGGAACTTCTCCTCGTCCACTTCTGCATGGTCCAGATAATGTGCTGCTCCTCTTAAGCAGTCTTCTCCTACCGCTTCCAGCTCGTAGGCAGTATCCAATAGATTCTGTAAAGAATCATCATATCCGACTGCTTCTTCCAGTTCTTTTACCGGAGCGTGAAAATCCATCCCGGAAAGATTGTCCTGTACGCGTAAAAGCAAAGATTTCAGATGATCCATATTCTCATAAAGGGAGTATTCCTTTGCAATCCGCTCCTCTTTCTCCGACTTCTAAAGCCGCATTTTGCAACTCCTCCAACTCAAAGTTCAGAAAATCCAGTTCTCTCAGTCTTTCCGTATCGGGAAGTCGATACTGTTCCAGCGCTTTTTTCTTCTCCCGGTAGTTTTTCGTAACTTTCCTTTACCGCAGAAAGAATCGTTTCTCCCTTTCGTTCCAGATAATTGTCTAAAATCGCAAGCTGTGCTCCTTCCTTAAGAAGGCTGTAATGCTCATGCTGGCCGTGCAGGTCCAGGAGTTCCCCGCTGATTTCCTTTAACTTTCCCAGTGTTACGGCAAGGTCATCTACCCTGAATATCCGACTTTTTCTCGGAAATCTTCCTGCGAATAAAAAGGCGACCCTCTTCAATCTCCAGGTCTTCTTCCAGCTCTTCAGTGCCTTTCTCCTCTTCCTCATTCAACGAAAAGGAAAGCCTCGATTACGGCCTGCTCCTTCCCGTGACGAATCATATCTTTATTCGCCTTCTGCCCTAGGCAAGCTGAATGGAGCCGAGCAGGATAGACTTTCCGGCTCCGGTTTCTCCCTGTTAATATATTTAAGCCGGGGCCGAATTCGACAAGCGATTTCTCAATCAATGCCAAATCCTTCACCATCAGTTGCTCAAGCATGCTCTTCCTCCTTTTTGAGGATTTCTTTTATAATGAAGCGCAGTCTTTAGGGAATGTATACCATTCTGTCGGCTCTTCTTCATCGTCTCTTCTGAACGCCCCTCAAACCAATGCCATCTTCTCTCTTAAAGTATGCAGAAAGCTTTCTCCGGAAAACTTCACCAGCACCGTCTCTTCTTTAGCCTTTTTCAATAATTATCTTGTCTTTGAAAATAATTCCACAGGCTCTTCCCCATCAAAGGAAAGTACCTGGTCTCTTTTTCCATGACAATCTCCAGTACACGACGATTATCCAAAACTACCGCTCTGTTGTTAAAGCTGTGGGCATAGATGGGATTCATGATATAGACCTGTGCCTCGGAGAATAATAGGGCCTCCCTGCAGATAAATTGTAGGCGGTCGATCCGGTGGGGGTGGAAATAATAATTCCATCCGAAGAATATCGAACCAGCTCCATACCGTCGCAAAACACCTGAAAATGATGAATACTGACCCCTCTGACTCTGGAAAACAGAATTTCATTCAAAGCAAGACGGGAAAAAATCTCTTTTCCCTCCCGAACAATCTTCCTCGTAGCATGGACCTCCGGTCCTCAACATAGTCTCCTGCCAAAAGTCTTGTAATTGCACTCGTCTATTTCTCTTCTTCCGAATCTCGGTCAAATAGCTGAGGTGCCCGGTATTGATGCCCAAAATAGGCACCTCCATCCCTTCCAGCACTCCCGCCGTATGTAAAATCGTACCGTCTCCTCCAAGAGTAATGATGCAATCTATATTTGTAAAATCATCCCTTTGAAAATTTTTATTTAAAAACAGCTCCGGATGAATCTTTTTCTCCGCAAGATTCTGCAAAATAATATTCTGAAAACTCTCCGCATCCTCTTTTTTTTGATTCACAATCAGTGCCAGTTTCATTTCATCAGACCTTTCTAGTATAACAATCTTAGCCTTAAAAACCATCTGTAGATTTCATCTTATTTTACACGATAATCCCTGTCTTGCCTATACTTCATAATCGGACAAGCTTTTTCTCCACTAAAAAACCGCAGTCTCTTCATGCATCCCTTACGCTCATCCGAGCATGCACTTAAAAAAACAGCGGTTTTCGGATTCCCCATTCCTCTCTCTCTAACGAACTATCGCTTTTCACCGGGCTATGGAAATGACCTTATGAAGTTAGTTGTTCTTTTTCTTTCTTAAGCTCTTCTTTCATCTCCTCTTTGTGCTTCTTAACTTTGTAGCCAAAGGAGAAGACTTCCTGTCGTGAAAAGCGTTGCAAGTCCGTAAAGCATCATACTGCTTTCATCGCTAGTCGCCATTTTTCCTTGCTAGTCGTAGAGCTTTTGGGAATCACTCCCTGTAATTTCCCGACCATTCCTCGCTCTGCCCCCAGCACCCCTCTTTTTTTCGTATGAGGCGCAGACAGCTGATTGGATGGAGGAAGTCCTTTTCGGAAAGAGCCAAAGACTTTTTCCGTCTGTTGCCTTTTATAGGAGTTTATAAAAGTAAAATACTCCGTTTCTTTATTTTCCCTTCCTTCTTCCCGTGAACAATTGCATAGAGGTAAGGAGAAACTGCATTTCTGGCATCCATATCCGCTTCCAGCACTTCTATCTCTAAGTCATAGACCGTGCTGTCATAGTGAAAGCCCCTCATAATTTTTTTCTGTTCCTGCTTAATCTTATAAAAAAATATCGTCCCGGGCCATAAAACAACATTTTTTTCCGAAGCTGCGATCTTCCCTTCTCGATTCACTTCGAATATCCAGATAGTAGGGTTCCGGGCAAAGTTGTGTTGGGACTCTCAACAGAGGGCTCCATATAGACACGAAAAATCCGTAACGGGAGTATCATCTCCAAGCAGTTCCACACTCAAAGGAATCTCCACTTTCACTGGTGGAAGTGTGCTGAAGGCACCTCTCCCGCTCTGGAGGAAAAAGACCAGTCCTGAAGAAATCATCAGGGCAAACACAATTAGGCAAACGATTCGTTTTTCCCTCCCCATATTTTTTTCCTCTCTTTCTATGGATTGATATGGGCAAATACCACCATTCGTCCATTGGTGGAAGCAGAGACACAAGTGGATAAGCTGATAATCTGATCTGTATCCTTTATATTAATCTCTCTATACTGTTGGGCATTTTTCCGGATATATCCCAGAAATCCTCCCATATTGCCATCCTTATCCAAAACATTGTAGATGTAGGGGTCATAGGCATCCCCCTCAAAACACGCAAAAATCTCCAACTTCCTTATCTTGTCCGGTAATATCAGGCTTCCTGTCCGATGCGCTTCGAAATATTCCGGTTCAATGAACTGCATTACATCTCCGTACATCCCTCCATTATCCATGTGGTGTCCGTATGTCAGGATATAGGGGTCGGAAAAATCGGGCTTGTTCCGGTAGCTCATAAAAATGGAACCGGAAAGGGAAAAGTTCCCCATTACATCTTTATTGACATATTCCATATCGTTCTCCCCCTGTACCATAGGGTAGTCAATATGGGTATCGTCAATGGTAATCCAAGCCCGAACATCTTCATTTATCATAAGGAGATCTTGGAAGCTTAAGCTTCCATCCTTATCTGCGAAGGGCTTTAACGCCATCAGTTCATTGTTCAGAAAGCCCTCCTGCATGGTCATATAGGTATACCAAAGGGAGAAGCTTCCGTAGCTCATCAGAAGAACCATGAGTATTACCGCAAAAACGACAATCACTTTGTCCCCGACTTTCGCGGCAATAACGCCAATGTTCATCTTCCGCCTCCCCGATTATTCTTCTTTTCTCTTAGTAAGGAACATAAATGCCATGCTGATAGAAACAAAAATCATCATTGCATAAGGTACTACCGTAAGTACTACACCCGTCGGCGTAATCTCATCCACATGGTTGTGGTAGAGAAGACCCAAGTCATTGTTTGTCAACTGTTTGGATACTTCATCGGAGAAAGAATCCGGGTCCGTAGAAGTGGTATCCGGCTTTAAAGCCTTAGATCCCGTGATAGAAGTATCCTTATTGGCATCAATCAAATCAATGGACTTATAGCCTGTCAGATCCGACTTTACCGCACCGACAAAGTTTTTGTTCTGCTCCTTTACCACTACTGTAGTGCTCTTCGGTAAACCGATGATTTCCACCTCATCATCGTGCTTCAATTTCTGCACCGCTGCGTTAAATTGATCAATGGTCATAATCTCATAAGTATTGGGAGCTGTCGCAGTGAATCCCGGATACTTTACCTTAATTTGCATATCTTTGTTGTCATTTCCTGCAACGGTCTGTGTTGCGCCGTGCAACAACTGAATGGTAAAGGGGAAAAGTGTATCCGTCGGTACCAAACCAGAAATTTTCTTCTTAATCTTTACTTTTCTCGGCGTATATTTTGTATAACCTTGCGGAGTAAGCTTTCCGTTTCCTTTTTGTTTACCGCCGTCAAATCCGGAATTCTTATGCAAAGCCCACTTATTTCCGGTTGCATTATGATCCTTATCCGTATCTCCGCTATGCATTACATAACCGTAGATTTCGTACGTGATTACGCCTGCAGTATCTTTCGATCTGACATAAACATCCAAAAAACGCTCTTCTGATAAGGAACATCCTGCTGACCTGTTGCTCCATTTTCTCCTTTTCCTCCGGTATCTTCTACATCATCCTTATTGGCTCCATCCGGATCACTCTCTGTAATAACAAAGCGATATACTCCCGGTTTTGTAAATTGCGTAGTGTCAAAGCTGAAGCTGACCGTCTTGGTAAAGGTCTGTACAGCCGGTGCTGTAATCACAGCGGTAGGAATATTATAGGTATCCGCCTTAAACTCCGCCGTCTTCTCCGTACCGCCTGTAATCTGTGCCGCTTGTCCGGGCTCTACAAGGATTGTATTGGTTCCGTCCGAAATCGTAGTTGTCCCCTTTTTGTAGGTCGCCGCAACATCCGGAGCGAGACCGGCATTAATGGTGTCTACTGTTCCGTCGCCTAGTACCGGACGAATCGTATATTTCCATTTAACATAGGGTTCATCTACAGCTTCCGTTCCTCCATCTTCCACCAAAATCACCTTATCAAAGGATACCGTGTTTCCCAAAGCTTGACCGGTCGAGTGTACACCGACGTTTGCAGTTCCTGAACCTCCAAAAAAACTAAGGTTCTGGTCTGTATCAAAGTCTCCCGCAAAGCCCTGTCGCTCCCATGGCGATGACCATGATTGCCGCTGCTGCAGCAACCCAGCCATTTTTTCATTCTTTTTTTCATCCTTCTCCCTCACCTCTTTCTTTATGCTGCTAAACCCTGCCTTCCTGCAGATGAAAATGCTTTCCATCCGCAGTTCTCGGCTTTACCGTTCCTTTTTCTCCTGCTTTTCATCCTCTATTATCTGCAGGAAATATATTAAAATGCTACCTCATGTATGTATATCGGTATTATTTTTTAATATATAAGGCAGTTTTATCTTGTCGAATGATTATTTTTGAGGGAACGAAAGCCTGATGAAGTCTTCTAAAAATCACTTTTTCATACAAATAGGGCTGTAAAAATCAAAAATAATTAAGATATTCCTTGCAATATAGGTCTGAATGCGGGGGTAGTCTGAGCCCGTCGGTACTTGCGAAAAACAAGAGAAACGCAGTTTTTCGCTTAGTATCCGTTACGAGGCGAAGCTAGCGAGAGCGTGCCCCAAGTTCAGACCAATATTGCTTAGAAAATTATTTTGATTTTTTTACAGCCCCTTCTTCTGTTTACATGTATTGTTTTTTAGTTTACTGCCCGCACAGAAGAGCAGGTAAAGTAGAAAATCTGTCTATCCTTTGCAAGCTCCTGCAGTAAAGCAAGACCTTTCTTTCCTTTTTCATCATCAAAATGACTGAAGGGATCATCCAGGAAGAGGACCGGCTTTTCTCCCGGGAACATAGCATCAAAAACAGCGAGCTTTAAAGCAAAACGACAGAGATCCTGTAAGCCCTCACTAAAATACGCCAGATTCCTACGGATTCCCCTTTCTATAAACTCAATTTCCAGCTCATCCGTAATGGCAAATTCCTGCTCCACTCCGCATAGTGCATGGAAGTAGTGAACAAAGCCTTCAAGGATTGGCCCTCTATACTCGGAAGAAAAAGCTTCCTTTGCCTTCTCCATGTATTCTTTGCATGCCTGAAGGATGTGAATCCGCTCCTCCATTGCAATTCTTTTTCCTCTCTTGTAGCTAAAAGTCTTCTTTTCCTGCTCGGACAGGGCTTTTCAGGCTTTCCACTCGATCTTCCCTTTCCTCTCGCTTCTCCCTGATTCTGTCCTGTAAGAACTCCTGCTCTTTTCTTACTGCATCAAGCTGTTTCTGACTCTCTTCCAGGGAAACATACTCTTCCCTCGGAGATTTCCTTTATTTCTCCTTCTTTTTCCATAAAAAGCAGCCAGCTCTTCTTTTCTTTCTTTCTCTTCCTTTTCCAAGGAAAGCATATCCTCCAGCTTATGGAAACGGGTAAGCAACTCTTCCAAAGATAGAATTCTAAGGACTCTGTCTTTCGTCTTTTCTCTTCTTCCAAACTCCTCTTTCCTACAACCCGCTGTTTTTTTCTCCTTTTCTCCGTAAAAACGGCAAAAGCAATGCAGGACAAAAGTAGCGCAATCAAAGAGAAAAGACTTCCGGGAAGCGGAAGAGGGAGACCTGCAATTTTAAGAACAAAAAGAAGGAGAAAAAGTCCTGCAATAAAAAGCAGAAGGAAGGGAAGCGGATTTCTTCTCTTTCTCTTCCTCTACTTCCGGAAGAACAGACAGAGCAGGCTGTTCGGCCTCCTTCTTTAGTAAAGCAATCTTCTCTCTGAGCTCCTGCATCTCCTCCTTCCAAAGATTGTCCCTGCTCTAAAGAGCTTAAATCTCGTATCGCTCCTGATAATACCATTTTTGCATTTTCATAGCGGAAACGGGCCTTTTTTCCAACTCTTCCGAAAGTTTCTTGTACTCCACTCTTTTCCAAGGCTCTCCTTTTCCAGAATACCCTTCCCGGACTTCTTCTGCCAGCTTTTTCTTCCTCTTCTTCCTTCTTTCTGCTCTCTTCTTCCAGACGAAGCACTTCTGTTTCTAAAGCAAGCGCCCGTTCCTCCTCTTCCTTCTTTTTGGAAAAGTCCTATACCAAGACTCTCCTCTTCCATTTTCTTCTTAAAATGGCACCGGTTCGTCGATTCGGGGAAAGTGCATTGATGGCATCTTTTTAAAGTATCCTGCACCTTCTGGAACTTCTTCATATCTTCGTCATCATCGGAAACATTTCCAAGCTTGGCATGTACGGTTGAATTAAAGTGAAGGGAAAGGTCCTCATGGCTGATCATGCAAACCCTTTGAAAGGCTTCACTATCCAGAGAAAACAGCTCTTCTCCCATATTTTTCCGTAAAATCATGGCTATCCTTCCCTGTTTTTCCTCCAAGAGGCGAAAGCTGTCCTCCGCCTTTCTAAGCCCAAAGCTCTCTCCAGGATATAATTCTTTCCATTTTTCTGAAAATGGATATTCCCGCCGAAGCTTCCGCCTTGAAACGGCATGTAATGCTTCCTCTAATTTTCGGAAACATCCTGCTTTCTCTCGCCGGATAATCCGTAAAATAGGATGTGAAAGAAATGCATAAGGGTAGTCTTCCCTTCTCCATTTTCCCAAAGGAAAGGATTTAAGCCCTCCGAAAAGTCGAAGTTCTTCTCCTTCCACTTTCCAAATTGTGCTATATGACAAGATTGGATAATCATAATTCTTCTCCCTGTAAAAGCCCGATTCCGAGCAAAATAATCTTTTCCTTTTCCTCTTCACTCAAGCTTTCGCTATCACTGACCATGCGTAAAAACTCACCCTTTAAGCTCTTTTCATGGATATAATCTTCTTTTCGAAGCACAAGCCGACTTTCTTCCTTGACTTCTACATAAGAGAATCTCTCAGAGAGTGCTCTCTCCAGATAGCGAAGATTTCGTTCTCCCTCGGGACTCTTTTCCCCCTTTAAGAGAATCCTTAGGCTGTCTTTCTCCGTACAAGCCTCTTCCTTTATTTTTTCTTCTATCTTTTCCAAGGCGGAGAGGCTGTCGTCTTCTTCACAAAGCTCCAACTCTAAAAATCCGAACTCCCCTCTTTTATGGGAATAAATTCTGTTTGGATTTCCTTCGTTTCTTCATTTACCTCCAGATAGAAAAATCCCTTCTCTCCCTCTTCATCAAAGCCTCTTCCCTGCAGACAACCGGGATATGCATACCGTATGCTGCCAAACTGTCCTTCTCCCCTTTTATGGATATGCCCAAGAGCAAGATAATGAACAGGGTAGTGGAAAGTGCTTTTAAGGAGATTCCTGCATTGTCCTGCACCCTGTTTTTCCGCATCCTTATCCTGCTGCTCTTCTCTGTCTCCCCATGTATCTCTGCCCTGCTGCACTTTTTCTATCTGTCTGGGCATTTCTATCCTGTTTAGTCCTTCCTTCGCTTCCGAGCCCCTATACCGGAAGCAGAATCTAAAGGATATCGATATATCCGACTCTGTAGAGATCTCCATGCAGCATGAAAAAGATTGCAGTCCTCTTCCTTGAAATCCCAAAAGGACTGCCCCTGAAAAACTGTCTTTGTTTCTTTCCGTACTTCCGTAATACTCTTTCCCCGCCAAAATCAACTTCTCATTTAAGCGATATTTCTTCCCTCCCTTTGAAAAAAGAAAGAGATTCTTCGGCAGATTTTTCCTGAAAGCGAAAAGTATTTTTCCGTGTCATGATTCCCTCTTAAATAAAAAGAAGGAAATATCAGGGATTTCGTCTTATAGAGGAAAGAAAAATCTCCATCGTAGAGCGGGATACTACTGCACTGTCAAATAAGTCTCCCGCTATCAAAACAGCCTGTACCTTTTTCTCTATACCATAAGAAAGGAGCCTGTTCCAAGCCATAAGTAAGTTCTGCCTCCTCTCCTCCGCCTCTTCCTTCGAAAAAGGGAAGAAAATGCAGAATCCAAATGTAAATCCGCTGTATGTATCAAACGCACCATGAAAAGTCCTTCCTTCGTCTTATCCTGTTCTTATAGTGTTGTTATCCTATTTCTACGCTGTTCCTATCCTGTTCTTATTTCATTCTTCCTCTTACAGCATCATAACCGCTCGGTCCAAAATCCCCGTCATCTTTGCCATAGCAAGTCCATAATTGCAGATGGGAATCTCCCTATCCAGAAAATCCCGGTACCGAGATTGTACTTCTCTTTCACTCAGCATACAAGCACCACAATGAATCATCAGCCTGATTCCTTGGCGTTTTTCTTCAGAGAGAAAGCCCTTTCCTCCTGTAAAAACAAAGTCAAGGGTTTTTCCGCTGTATTTCTCCAGCATTCTCGGAAGCTTCACCGTACCGATATCTCCGCACTGTCTGTGATGGGTGCAACCTTCCGCAATATAGATCTTATCCCCTTCTTCCAACGAATCCAAAGTCGCACAGCCTTCCATTGCATAATCCAAAAAGCCCTTATATCTTGCCATAAGAATAGAAAAGGAAGTTAACGGGATATTCTTCTTAAGGACGCTTTCCACTTCTTTAAAGACCTGCGAATCCGTTACCACAAGCTTCACTTTGTTTCCGAGGCTTTCCATAACGGCTTTTTAATTCCTCTACTTGCGTAACTATCGGGATGGCATGGTAATCGAGAAGATCTCGGATTGCCATCTGCTCAGGTAAAATAAGTCTCCCCCTTCGGTGCAGACTCATCAATCGGTGTCACGAGAACAATAGTCTCCCGCTTCCACAAGGCCGGAAAAAGTCTTTCTTCCGTTTTTAGGGAAGAAACTCTGCCAAAGCAGTTTTTAATTTCTTCAATGCCTTTACTTCGCTTATCGACTTCGCCCTCCTTGCTTTCTTCGCTTCCGGAAGTGTATTCTCTGCATTCACTCCCCTTATCTCCTCCGGTTCCGGTAAAATCATTCCTTCCCTCTGAAAACAGACCGGAGATCAGCTTTATACTTTGGATGCGTATTCTCCCTTTTTCTGTTCTAAGGTTTCCAGTGCTTCTTCCAGCGCTCTCTCCGTTTCGCTTAATCTGTCTGCTTGACTGAAAATCAGCATCACAGGGATATGTTCCTCTTTAAAACTTCCAAAAGGAGCCGTTCCGTTTCAGGAATCAGCTCCTTTCCGCTTTCCGCCTTTGTAAGACTCTGCTTTTTTTGCTCTAAAACTTTACTATGAGTAAAAACAGAAGGAGACTTCTCCTTTTCAAGTCCCCTTTGAAAAACCCGGTATTTTCCTCTATAAAGACCTTCGCAGACAAAAACAAGCAACGCGATATCCGTCTCTCGAATTACCTCTACTCAGAGAAACACGCATTTTCCCAAGACTTCCTTCGTCATCGATTCCCGGAGTATCAATGAGCACTACGGGGCCAAGGGCAATATTTCCATGGATTTTCTGACCGGGTCAGTCGTTGTTCCGAGGGTCTTGGAAACGAGGGAAACTCTCTGCCCCTGCAACAGCATTGATCAAGCTCGATTTCCTGCATTCCTCCTTCCGAAGAAGCCGATATGAATACGCTCACTTTGCGGTGTAGCCTGTAAGCTCATAGTTCCTCCTTAACAAAAAGTACGCTTATCTTTATTTTACGGCTGTCGCTACGGAGGACAATCTGAGCCCGTGGGTTCTTTGTTTTTGGTATTGTAAAAACTTAGAACCCCTACGTGGCAGAGGTTAGCAGAGCGTGTCTCCGTGCGATGTCCGTAAAATATAAGATATAGTATTTTTCTCGTTGTAGTACTAAGCAAAGTTAGAAATAGAAACCTTTTGTTGGACTGATAGATACCTCGATATGTTCCCTCTGCAATTCTACTTCGCTTTTCGTTCGGAATTGTAGTCAGTTCCTCTTTTATCAGCTCTTCTCCGCTTTTTCTGGTTTCGGGGCTTGCGTAGTCGGTCAGGTACTCTGCCAAGGTCATTAAAGCATTCGGGTGACAGCAGTTTTGAATCTGTCCTGACTTACAAAGTGCCATAAAAGCGGTCCCTGTTCTTCCCTCTCATAGCAGGCAGTGCAGAAAGAGGGGATGTAGCCAGGTCCATAAGCCACTGGACCACCCTCATCGAGGGTTCTTTGATCAAACATCAAACTGCTCCGTATCATGCGGTCTTTCCTCATCCGTGTAGCGCCCACGGAGGTTCTGGACGCACCGGAAATCTGAGAAATCTATAGAAAGCGCTCTTTCGAACTTCTTCAGACTCTCTTGTGGAAATAATCATGCCGGTATACGTCACGGCGATACGAATGCAGGCAATAATCTTCGAAAAGATTTCATCATCAATTCCGTTATCAAACTGAGTCGGATCGATGTCATCCAGCCTTCTTCAGTCTCGGCACGGAAATGGTATGCGGTCCCACCCCGTGCACCGCCTCCAAGTGCTCCGCGCATGAGGAGTCCTGCAAATTCATAGCGATATTTGTCGAGGCCGAAAAAGCACGCCGATTCCCACATCGTCGATTCCGCCTTCCATGGCTCTGTCCATCGCTTCCGTGTGATAACAGATATGTCTTCGGTCCGGTCGGGTGAAGCTCCTCATAGGCTTTCTTGGTAGGTCTCCTGGAAGAGAATATAGGTTCCAATTCCCGCATCCTTCAGCTTTCTATAGTTTTCTACCGTGGTAGCCGCAATATTGACATTCACTCTACGAATGTCTCCATTCTTATGGTGGATGCTGTAAATGGTCTTGATACTCTCTAAGATATATTCAATCGGATTATGTACCGGGTCCTCTCCTGCTTCCAGAGCTGAGTCTCTTATGCCCCATATCCTGTAGGGCAATGACTTCCTTCTGATTTCCTCCTGCGTAAGCTTCCTTCTTGCAACCGTCTTTATTTTTTCGCATGATACGGGCACAGGTACAGCCGTTTACACAGTAGTTGGAAAGGTAGAGCGAGCGAAAAGCACGATACGATTTCCGTAAAAGGCCAGCTTGATTTCTTCCGCAAGTTTAATCATCTTTTTCATTCAAATCGGAATTTCACAAGCCAAAAGGACATGAGGCTCTCTATGATTCAGTCCTCCGCAATGTAAGCTTCCGTTTGATTGTAAATGGGTTTTGCTTTTTCTAAGATCGATTCGATATAGGCTCTGTCGTTCTTCTTTTCGTCTGCAAAACGAAGAGTCTCAGGAATTTCCTCATGGGAAATGAATTCTTCCGCTTTTTAAAGATTTTGGATTGTAGTTCATGATGCTCCCTTCTTTTCGGTCCGAAGATCTTTTTGAATTTAATGAGGAAATCTACCACAATTCCTCTCTTTCCCTCACTGTCGCAGTAAATCCTTCTAACGAAAAAAGAAGTATTCCCTTCGACTTTTATTCAAAAAAGAACCATTCCGTTCAGATAAAATAAATAGACTGTTTTGATATTATGATTTGTTTCTGCACTTGCTTTTGTTTCTCTCGCTCACAGCAAGGCGGTCTGTTGCTCATTTACTTTTTATTGTTCCTTTTACTTTTTGTTGCTCTTTTTACTTTTTATTCTATTTCGCTCTCTTTCTCTTTTTTCGCATCCCCCCTGTCCACTAAAAGTTCCGCTCCGATTGCTTTCATTTTCTTCTCTAAGTCCGCTCTGCACTGTGCAGACTCATCTCCCTGTACAGATTTTATTGTCGTAAAGGAGATATTTCTTCCTGACTTCTGTCGGTGAGAGATTCGGCATGAGCACATTGGCCCCGGAAAGAATCCCCAGCTCCCTTCCATGCTCATCAATCGTGCCGAGGGCCGTTGTTGCCGGAAGAAGGAGATTAGGCTTAATGAGCCGAAGAAGTGCTAAAAGAAATAAGGTCTCTCTAAGACTCCCGCCTTCTCCTTTGCAAATCTTGTTGCGTGCTGCGGGATAAATGGTCCGATTCCGCACATATCCGGCTGAAATTCCTGGATAAAGTAGAGGTCCTTCGCCAGGTCTTTACCGTCTGATGAGGAGAGCCTACCATGAAGCCGCAGCCCCACCTGAAAAACCGATTTCTTTAAATCCTGCAAGCAACGCATCCTTCTCTTCCAGCTTAACTCCTTTGGATGGAGGTACTGATAATGTTCTTCATCCGCGGTTTCGTGACGAAGCAGATAGCGATTCACCCCCGCCTTATAGTATTTCTCTAGGACTCTCTGGACTTTTCCCCGATAGAAAGGGTTATCGCACAGTCAGGGTATGCTTCTCGAATTGCCGTAACAATGTCCACAATACGCTCATCCGTAAAATAAGGATCCTCTCCCTGCATTACAAAGGTCCGAAATCCGAGGCGATAGCCCTCCTCACAGCAGGAAAAGAATCTCCTCTTTAGAAAAGACGATACTGCTCCACCTCCGCATTTTTCCCTTTGAATTCCAGCAGTAGTAGCAATTGTTCTACAGTAATTCGTTAGCTCAATGAGTCCTCGTAGATATACTCCGTTTCCGTAATGCTTCTCCGTGCATTCCTTCGCAAGGCTTCTTGCGAGTTCTTCATCTTCCTCCGTCCTCTCCTGAAGAATCTTCTCATAGGCGGAAAGACTGAGTTGATGCTTTTCAGAAAGAAGATGCAAGAGTTCGGAAATACTTTTCCCCTTTTCTTCTGAATACGGAACAAATCCTTCCTCACCCTCAGACGGAAAAAGCGCCGGAGAAAAGCTCTCTCTACACACTGGCATAGGCCGTTTTCACGCTGATACCGGAAATGTTTCCGATTTTTCCTGCAAGTGCGGAAATGGTATCATTGGGAGCATCCAAGGCAATCGATACGATATGCAAATTTTTCTTCTCGTAAGGTAAACCCATTCTTCCCACGATATAGTTTCCGTATTCATGAAGAAGCGTATTTAGCTCCTCCACGGAATCCCGATTTTCCACAATAATCGCCATTACGGCAATCCTGTTTTCCTGTTCCATTTCTTAAGCCTCCTATACATAGTCTGTCTCAGCTTCAAGATTCTTCTAAAAAACAAGTTCTCCAAAGACGGCTTCCCTTCTTCACTTTAAAAAAGGCTTGCTTTCCAAAGAAAAATTTACACTTTGATTTTTTAAGTATAGCATATTTACAGAAATGATAAGTATTCGTATTTATACCAAAAATCCGACCTTATTTTTGTGAAATTTACAGTCAAAAAGGAATGTAAAAATCACCCCTCCCTTTTTATAACTATAGGTCTGAAAGTGGGAATCAGATTGTCCCCTATTTTTCAGACCTATATCTTGAAAGCTGATATATAATTTTGATTTTTACAACCGCTTTTTATGCCAGGGAGCTCTATCCAAAAGTCCAAAGCATGACCGATTAGCTCCTGCGGTTCCACTTTTAAATTCTTTTGCAAGTTCCTTTAAACGATCGTCCACCAGATACTTATTCTTTTTTTCATAGGCGGCAAGACGTTCTCCGCGAAGAAAGACTTCACTGATGCCGTGCGCCTTTGCCCCTATTTTCCGCATCATGCTGATGGAAGATTCATTATCCGCATCAACTCTTCCGCGGAATATCCGCTCTCCGGTACGCCGCTTTAGCGCCTTCATCAATAGCTGTAAGCTCTCCGGCCCGATTCCCTGTCCCTGATACTCTCTTTTTAATGCAATAGAAAGCTCCCAAGGCTTGGCCTGAAGATTTCGAATTCCGCAATATCCTAAAAAGACATTATTCAGGTCAAAAATACTATAGTAGGCTTTATTTTTCTGAAAAAAGCTCTCCCAAACTTTCTCTAAAAAGCTTTCATCCGTAAATGCCTCTTTGATAAAGGAGGAGTCATACTCCACCTCCAAGTACCCCCTACAATCTTTTTCGGAAATCGCAAGAAGACAGAGCCTCTCCCCTTCGATAAGCAACTCCCCTTCTCTTGGCAAAGCACTCGGGTCGAAGCTGGGACTCCGTTTTTCGGGGCAATCTTCTTCACAAAGTGTTATATCTTCCTGCAAGTCAGAAAAGAGGCTGCCAAACCCCTCAGCTGCCCCTTCCTCCTCGTCATATTCTATATGTAATCTGTCTTGTCTTTCTTCCAGTCGGTCTAATCAGCTCTGAAAACATCATTTGTTCCTTCAAATGGATGTTTCTATCCTCCTTCTTCATTTTCATAGGCACCTCTTTCTGTAGGTCGCCAATCTACATTCTTTTATTATTCTACTCCTATGAATCACGACTTTCTAGAGGATTTTTGCTATAAAAGTTTTTTTGAATAGGCTATTGATTTTTACATATACTCTAAGTTAAAATGAACTATTTAAAAAGTTTTTGTTTATTTTTATCAGAATAATTTTCTGCCCTGCCGCCTTTTTCATATCGATTCATCAAAGCAAACTCACACCCTCTTCCGGATAGCTTTCTGAAAGAATCAGATTAATCCCTTCTGCATCGTATTCCTGCAAAATCCGAAAAAGATTGTGTGTCATGGATAAAGGATCCTCTCGCCTTCCAAGAATCTTTCAGTATGATCTTTTTCTTTTTCTCGCCATCTCCTGATAGAGGGCTTTGTTTCTTCCATCGCAAAGAATGGCTATCTTTTTGAAAAGAATCCTCCTCTCCTCTTCAAGGTACTTTTGCCATACTTTTCTAACCTTACTCTCCGCGCCCTTATGCTCTAAAGAACGAAACAAAATCATCTCTGCTTTTCGGAGCATAATGGCGATACTTCATCTCAGTGCCTTTCGGTACAAAACCGTCTTCCATGCTCTTTCCGAGTAAGGTGGGATCTATGTCCGGCTTCTCCGAGTACCTCTGTAAGATCCTCCAAAGTAATTGCTCCCGGTCTTAAAAGAGTGGGTCTTTCCGTACTCATATCCAAAATAGTGGACTCTACTCCGATACCGACTGCCCCTGTCATCGAGTATGCCTTCGATTCTTCCCGCAAGGTCATGGTACACATGAGAAGCTCTGTAGGGCTCGGACTTCCGGAAAGATTCGCAGAAGGTCCGCTATAGGAAGCCCCTGCCTTTCTATCAGCTCTAAAGTCAGAGCACTGTCCGGCAGCGGAGTGCCACTGTATCTAAGCCTCCAGTGCTTTCCAAGGGACTATTGCCGATTTTTAAAAATGAGGGTGAGCGGTCCCGGCCAGAAGCTGTCCATAAAGGAGCTTTGCCTTTTTCGGAACACTTTTCCACAAGAGGAACCACTTCTTCTATTTTTCGAAACATGAAGAATCGCGGGTTGTCCGAGGGACGCCCCTTCGCCGCATAGATTTTTCGTGCAGCTTCGCTATCCAGCCCATTTCCTCCAAGACCGTAAACCGTCTCCGTCGGAAAAAGCCACAAGTCCGCCTGTCTTCAGAATCTGCGACGCTTCCTCGATATCCTTTTTCGAAAAATATCCTCGTTTCCTACTCTTGTCTCTTTTTCACTTTAATTTCTTTTTCTATTTTTCTATCTTTATTTTTCTATCTTATTTTTCTATCTTATTTCTCTTATTGCTTTTATCGCTTTTTATTGCTTTTTATTGCTTTCTTCGCCTTTATCGCTTGAGGAAGACACTCTCTCCGATTTTGCGTATCCTTACAGAGAGCATAGCCACAACATGGGATTCCTTAATCCTTATTCTCCTGTAAGGATAGACCAAAAATCCCTCCGGCTCCTGTCCCAGCTTCCAAGCCGCAACGCCCTGAATACCATTTTCATGAAGAAGCTTATCTTCTCTTCCATAGATTTCTCATCTTCCATCCAGATTTCTTTTCTTCTCGTCGCCGTCCCTGTATACTTCCATAGTTCTGACCGATGTCACTGCATTCATTCGAGGGAAACATTTTTCTCCGTAATCCACTCTTTCGCCGCCTTAATAGAGAGGCGCCTCGGAGCGGAGCTTTCGGACTTATCGGTAATCCAGACTCTCGTATAGACGGGAAGGGCAATGATGATTCTGCGTCCTTGTCATCACTGCCGCAGCTCTCTTCGATTCCACGACTCACATGGGAAAGGAAGATACCGAACCGGCTTCTTCCGAACCCGCATAATGCTCGTCATAGCACATAATTACAACATAGTCGCAGATTGTTCCCACCCTTTAATATTGTAGTAGCGTTATAGGGAAAGGAACATAGCCAATCCACACTTAAATATAGGTTATTCTTTCTAGCAGGCAATGGAAAAGCTCCGCATAAACTGAAGATAATCCCGTGCCGCTTTCTCCGGAAGAAGCTCAATATCCACATTGATTCCGTCAATGCCTTTCCTTCATATCCGAAATCAAAGCGTCAATGAGCTGTTCGCTTCTGTTCCATTGGAAAGCAGCGTCTTCAGATTGATTTTTCCGGCATCAAAGTTGTTTACGTGGCAAATACTTTTCTTCCCGTACTATGGGCAAGCTCCACATAACAGTATCGCCATAGGAAGTTAAATTTCCTTCTTCATCCTTCATCACATGCCAAGTGGGAGCCAGGATATTGACTCTGACGCATTGGGAAGAAGTGTCTGTGCCTTGGTTGGACTCCGCATTGGTAATCTGGTGGAAAGCAAGCTACTGGATAAGTCCTTCACCCAGATTTTTATGACTGCTACCGGGGTCCTTAAAATCGCTGCTGCGTTCCTCGCTTGTAGGCTCATTGAGACGACTGTTCTGAAGATAGCCGATAAAGCCGTCCTCCGTCTCCACGCTTGGACCACTTCTCCATTTTTCGAGGATAATCACCTTAGCCTCTTCCAAATCGGTGAGTATCGGGCTTTCACTCCGCTCCTGCACACGAACCGCCTCTTTTTCTTAAGGCTGCACTGTGGCAGGCTTTAAATTCATTTTCCAAAAATAGCGCTTATGCTCCGTATCCGTATAGCTTCGATTTAAAACCGCAGTATGCTTTTTCAACAAAGAGAGACTTATGAAAATGCTCTTTCCTCGGTAAAGAAAATCCACTTTCCCGTCCTCTCTCTCCGTCGGTAAAAAGAAGGAGCTTATCCGGAAAGCGCATAGCGAGGTTCTCTCTCCGTATCGTCATAGTAAAAGCGGATATTGAGGTTCTTCACTACAAAGCCGCAGGGTAGATACACTTCTCCGTCCCGCATCCCGCCCAGCGTCAGCTGTTCTCCATCCTCTTACCTTCTCCTCTGATTCAGATATATCTCTACGTTATCTCCCGAGACGGAAAAACAGCTGTTTAAGTCTGCTCTTTCCTTCGTCGGCATATATCACATAGTAATATGCACCAAAACCGGCAATCGCCAATACAAAAAGATAAGAAAAGAAAAGGAAGGATACTCGCCCCTCCCTTCGCCTCTTCTCGCCCGCGTGTCTCAGATCTGAAACATCTCTCTTCTCATTTTCCCTCTGCTTTAACTCTATTTGGATTTGCTTAACTTTCCATTTCATAAATAGCTATATTTCATTTGATTCTATCCTTTATTTCTTTCTCTGCAAGCGCTTTCCCAGGAACTCTATATTTGTAAGGCTTTCTGCATTTACACATTCTCGGGACTTCTCGTTTCTTTCCAGTTCCGCTCATATAAAACCCCTTTCGGCTTTATGCATTCTCTTCCAGTCTTGCCAGCTTCTCGCCTGATCTTCGGTAATGAGAGGATCAATCATAGGTTCAGGTCACCGCCCAAAACAGCGTCCATGTGTAAAGAGTGAGCTTTATGCGATGATCCGTTACTCTTCCTCGGGAAATTGTAGGTATGAATCTCTCTCCGAACGGTCTCCGGTTCCGAGCTGCGAGCGCTTTTCTTCCGATTTTCCTTCTGCTGCTCTCAAGCTCAATCTATAAAGTCTTGCACAGAAGAAGACGCATCGCGCTTTTTCTCTGTTTTGTACCTGAGAACGCTCTTCCTGGACACTCCGAAACCATTCCGGTCGGAACATGGATAAGACGCACTGCAGATGAGGTTTTATTGATGCTGTCACGCCGGCACCGAGGAACGGAAAACCTCCATCTTGACATCGGCAGGATTGATTCTCACCTCTACATCCTCCACTTCCGGCATTACGGCCACTGTTGCGAGTCGAGGGTATGAATTCTTTCCGCCGCTCTCCGTTTCGAACTCTCTGCACGGCGGTGTACACCGGACTCGTATTTGAGTCTCGAGTATGCACCCCTGTCCGTTTGCGATAACACCACTTCCTTCAGACCGCCAAGTCCTGTTTCATTGAAGGAAAACAAGCTCCGTTTTCCAGCCTCTTTTTCCGCATAGCTGGTATACATTCTGTATGAAGCTGCAAAAGAGCCGCCTCTTCTCCGCGGCTCCGCGGATTTCCATAACGATATTCTTGTCGTCATCATCCTTCGAGGTAACTAAAGCTGAATTTCCTCTCGTAAGGCGCCCTGATCTTCCTTTGCCGTGGAAAGCCCTTCCTTCGCCATCTCGATTAAGTCCTTGTCCTTTCTCATTATCCAAAAATGAAAAGGGCATCCTTCTCGCTTTCCTCCGCCTTTCGAAAAGCAATATAGGCTTTATAAACGGGCTCTAAGTTACTCTACGCTCTAAAATCAGCTTCTTTATATTGGTTGATATCGGAAACCACCTCAGGAATCGTGAGATTCTCCATGATTTCTCGTAGTGCTTTTAACTTCTTCTAAATTCTCAAACATTTTGTCCTCTTTCTGAAGAGCCTTTCTCTTCATAATCTCATCGGACTATAAACAAAAAGAAAGAGAGGCTGTCAAACGTTACTGTCAAGGGAATCGCTGGCAACTCCATCAGACTAATGAATGTCTTGCTTCAGTTTAGGCTCTGCCTCAAAGACACCTACGTTTCCTGCTCCCGTGCACTCGCTTTTTCCTTAGGCTCCTGCGCAACTCGCCCTTCAGGCTCAAACATACGCCCGCCTTTCTAGTTTACACAAAAATTCTCTTCTATTTTTGTTTCACTTTAAAGAAAAATCTCTTCGATAATAACACTAAGTGTCATACTAAATGCCACATACTATACCCATATAAATTCCGCTCGATTTGCCATAATACTCTGTTCCGGACTTTATAAGTTCATATATGGGTATTCGAGTATTTTGACAGTTAGTGCATTTACATTTGTACTATATGCATTAGTAAAGCCAAAGTAGATCTTGACGCTCATCAACAGCATTGCAATAACAAATCCAATAGCTAAAGCAATTAGAATTCTAATTTGCATCTTCATATTTTAACCCACCTTTTGCTTTTTAGTATCAAAACAGTATCGTATCATTCAGGATATTTGCAAATGGTAAACAACCATTTACGAATAAACAGTATCGCACGCTGCGCACGATACTCGTTATGAATCATAACAAGTGGCTCAGGCGAAGCCTGAGACATCTTGTTGAAAGATGAGCTAAGCACCCTTGACATTCCAACTGATTATTTAATCGGCGCTAGAAAAGCGGTTTGTGCTGCTCAAGCAACGTAACTTTCATAGAAGACCATCATTTACAGAAAAAGGTTCAGCTACGCGAGACAGCTAATGTATACACATTGCAACAACAAGAGGGCCCAAGACCGTCAGTAGAATGTTTCCCATTGCATATCCCGGTGTATAGGCTACTGCAAAAATACTGGACTCATATTCCTCCACCACTCCGTTAAGCGCTCGGTACAGGTTCCGGCACCACACAGAGCTCCAATGATATCTACAGCATCCAGCTTTAATACAAATCTCCCGAAGTAAACGGAAGCAATATGAGGCAAAATAGTCACCAAAACACCGATTAAAAGTACCTTTACGCCCATCGATTGCAGGGCAGATAAGAAGGATGCACCGGATGTAAGCCCCACAATGGCGATAAATAGATTCAGTCCCACACTCTTGCAGAAACCACTGTGTTGCTTTTCGGCATCAGTCCATAGTTAGAATGTTTGTCCTGATAATATCCGAATAAAAGCTCTCCAATCAGGCATCTCCGCCGGATCCGAGTGTAATCGGAATTCCGGATACTACGAAAGCTGATTGCACCGATTAATAAACCGACTACAAGCCCCATGCTGATGAAGGATACATCGTCTCGGTACCTGTATCCTTCACATAACCAAGTTTTTACAACCTTCGCAATCAAGGCTTTTCGGTCCCACCAAGGTCAAGTGGTCGAGCTTTTTAACGCCTGATCTTCAGAAAGGACATTGTTGTCTCTCTTCTTCTCTGAAATGACAATTCCATTTTCTGAAAGATGCTTTATCACATCCAGAGAGAAATGATTAGTCAAAACAATTTCGCTGCTTTATCACATCAAGCTTAGGGCTTCCGAATCATCCGTTTCCTTCATGCCCGGAGCTTCAAAATGCAATACTGCATCAAGAAGTCCGATAATCGTAACCGTGTCCCTTCCAGGAGCTGCACATCCGATGCAAGGTTCACCTTTTACCCTTTCGAATGATTTGCGTTATTGCAAGATCATCCCTGCTACGTTTTCCACCGAACCTATTGTTTTACCATAAATTCTGCACCATTTTCTATGCAAAATGCACGTGCTGATATTTCCAACAACAGTATTTTCCGAAGAGACTCATGGAAATTTGTTTGATCTATTTTCTTCTTGATCAGTATCTGTCAAATTTACCCAATTAACTTCGCTGCACCGTTTTTCAAAACACCACTACCCGTCGGTTCCGAAAAACATAGGTAAGAGCATAGGCAGTTGCCATCCGACTCTTCCGCTGTTTTCAGTTCTGTGCCTGAAAGCATTCCCTTCATCGTGGAATCCGCTGTTCCCAGGGATTGCAGACTGTGTAAGGCTACTGGCCAAAAATTCGCCGGCTTCTCCCGCTCCGATACCAAAAAGCCTTAAACAAAACTATAGAAACGACAAAAGGCTGCCACGGCGAAGAAAAGGGATAAGATAATAATCTTTAAGACCGGAGCTGTTTTTAAACTTACACGAAGGTCCAACCTCATATCCGATAGCAAAAATAAACAGTGAGAAAAAGATTGTCTTCACAGTTCCGTCAATCTGATAGGTTCCCCTTTAAATACCAGAGGATATGAGAAGTCCTACCAGCAAAGTTCCTACAGTGGCTCTATAGTAAAGGATTTGATTTTTAGCTTTCAATAAGATACCCTAGTGCAAGACATAGCAAAGATAGAAATAACCGGATTGGCAATCAAATAATAGGCTATATCGAAAAACCTGTTATCGTAATATGCTGTGTGTTTCCAACACTTCATGTGAGATTAATCCTATATTCATATTAAATCCCCTTATCCTATTTATCCTTTTTCTCTTTTGCATACTTTTTCGTGATACTCCTTCAAAAAGAGACAGGATACGATTTGCTATTTCTTATAATCATTGTCCATAAGTTTGCTTCAGACTCTGACTGTACCCGAGGTTGCTCCAAAACCAACTCCTTCCATCAACACAACACCATCTTCCCTTTGCCAGGTGCAAAAGAAAAATCGATTTCCTCAAAGTGATTTCTAAAGCCATGTTGCGAAGTCCTTGTCATAACTTTTTCTCAGCAAGTTGGTAGATATCAAGCAGGGAATAATACTTAGCATTGCAGTCACTGTTATCCTCCGGCAAACCTAAAGTAGACATCAGATTGTGGTAACGCATAGCCACAATTTCTGCAGCCTTCAATAGCTGATCCTTTCATTTTCAAGAACCAAATGAGTCATAGACAAAGAACCATCATAATCTGCTGCGGAGTGGAGAGTCCGCGGTATGATACAATCCGATGGATCTTTGTCCGCGCTATCCTGTCAATAAAGCTCATTTCCGAAGGATTCAGTGTGACAATCGAATAATCGCTTTCCAGCTCCTTTTTCTTCTTATCCGGAACCTTCTTAATCAGTTCATCAAAACATTGTCTTCATTAATGGCTATCACGCCGAGTCTCCGTCCTGTAACCCCGTAAAAGCTTTGAATGCAATAGACTAAAATAGTGTTTCCGGGCAAACGGAATAAAACTGTACGGAAGTTATTGACAAAGGTTCCATATACATCATCTGTGATAATAATCAAGGTCAGGGCGCTTTTCAGCACTTTTCTTAACTGTTCCAAAGTCTCATCTGTAAGACTACGGGAACCCGGATTAGACGGATTTACGAAAATGCCTCTGATGGAAGGATCCAAAAAGCTTTTCAAATTCTGAATCCGGAATTTGCCAGTCATTTTCTTCCGTTGCAAGAAGATTGATTTCCGCTAAAATCGAAATTCGACAGTCTCGGAATCTGAATATATGGAGTAAACACCGGCGTGTTGATGGCAATGCGGTCCCTCATTAATCAGGCCATTGTGCTTTTCAAAGCATCAAAAATATAGACGATTGCAGCCGTACCGCCTTCTACCGGAAATACCTTCGTCTCTTTCTTAAGTCAGCCTTCCGTGCAGAATACTTTGGAGAAATGCATTGATGATGTGCTCCGTATTCTCCAGACAACGGCTGAGTACCGGATAATTGTTTCCGATAATTCCGTTTGTAGTTCCGTAATCAAAGCTGCCTATCTAATCCCCAGATGGTCTGCGCTATACTCCACTATCAGGAATACATCCACCTCATCGCCATGATTTTGAAATGCATTATGCCTTTCCGCAATTTCTTCAGAGTCACATATCCGCCAAGTCTCCTTGTCCAGAGTCCTTTGCTTTCTGCCGCGCTGATTCCATCAGTCGTGCAAAAGCTAATCTGCTCAAAGGAATTAATCCACCTGATTTCCCCTTCCGGCATTTAAAAATTTCAAATGCTTCTCATTCTTTTTCGAACAGCTTCAACATATCAAAGCTAATTTCAAATGCCCAAGTTTTTCCAATTCTCTTTCGTAGCTCTTTTTAATCATCATCTCATCTCTTTCACTGCATGCGCATTTTCCACGACCAACACAAGGAAGTTGCCACTTTTTATGTATATGGAGATTGTATCATACGCAGATAAGTACACTTAGATTCTTTGCAATGGAGGTTACTGTCAAGTAATCGTTGGTAACTCTATCACATGAACTAATGAATGTCTTGCTGTTACCACCTTCCCATCATGCACCAGCTTATCTCCAAACTCAGACTTTGTTTCTTTCCTCATGTAGCTTGCCATCATATCGTTCCAAGATTTCTTTCGTAAGACTTCTTCCTATCCAACTAAAAATTTTACTCTAAGTTTTTTAATTGTTGTAAAATTTTGGACAGTTAAGAGTTAAATGAGGCATAAAAATCAAAAATCGATATAAAATATTCCGTTATAATCATTATTGATGGTGCCTGTGGTATAATAGTAAAATCGAAAGGAGGAAATAGAGATGAAGGACTACTATCTGCGTCTATGGATTTTAGAGATAAACGGTTTAAAAATGTAAAAACGGAAAAACTGAATTTTGTAAATAAAAGAGGCATTTTAAAGCCAGCGTTCTTGGACTCTATGGGCAGAACGGTACCGGAAAGACAGCTCTTATCGATGCCTTGCATATTTTTCATTGCTTCTTTCCGGAAGAGTCGATTCCGGATGAGTATTATAACTATATCAATGTGGATTCCCGGGAGGCAAATCTCTTTATCGTTTCCGGATTTATGTTTCAGAAACGGAAAATTATGATGTAGATTACGAAGTTTGTTTGACGGTGGACGAGCGAGAGAAGAATCATTTTCAACTTCCGTGGTGGCGGAGGAGGTGCTCCCCTATTTATTGGAAAGAGAGGTGAATCTATGAATTCCTTGGGAAAAAGAAGCGTCGATTGGAAATAAAAGCGAAAAGCTGAGTTATGCCTATACGGATGGGAGAAGAGGATCAAAAAGCATACTTTTCTAAAAGCACAAGGACGGAATTGATTGCTCCTAAAAAGTAACTTCTCTTTGGAAGGAAAAGGAAACAGCGGAAAGGTTGAAGCTCATCAGTTTGATTGCAAAACAGAAATCAGCAGTCCTATCCGATGATGAGAGAGGCTTTACCACAAGCTTTAAAAAGGATAATAAGGGAGCAAAAGTTTTGCGTCGAACTCTGTTCAAACTATTAAATTACGGTCGTACCGAACTTTTTGTTCTTGGCGCGTCCAGCACGGGGAAGATTAATTTAGAGAGCTGCCTATCCGGTATAAAGCTTCGGAAAAAGCAGGAACTGACGGGATAACGGAGAATATTTTTCTGTCTTTCAGATGGGGCGACTGAACTACCGGAAGAACTTTTTCCGAGGCGAAGAGATTGATTCAAAACATAAATGGTGTTTGGAGCAAATCATCCCCGGCCTTACCATCTCCATAGCGGACCTAGGTGCTGTTATGCTTATGAAAAACGGAGAAGGAAAGGGCCGTCGCGCCAGCTGTCCAATAAAAACAGCAAAGAAATCCTGCTTCGTTACGAATCAGAAGGAATAAAGAAGATTGTCTCCGTACTGCATCTTTTTAATAGGAATGTATAATCAGTCCTCATTACAGTGGCAATCGATAGAGTTGGATGCCGGGATATTCGAATATCTTCGTGAGAAATCCTGCACATCCTCTCGGAAAAGGAAAGGACAATTGATTTTCTCACATAAACCTGCGTCCCTTGGAGACGATAGACCGGGGCTTTATTGCCTTTACAACAACGAATCCCGAGAACCGCTACATCTCGCTTTACCAATATAAAACAACAATAATCTGCGTGATTTTTACTTCCGAGACATTGTCCTCGGAGAGCAAAAATGAGCCGGTTTATGAGATGACCAACAATGCGGAGATTGCCTTTGGCTCTGAGAGAGGCGGGTGATTAGCTTGACTCGGAAAAATTGTCTTCATTATTGTAGAAGGTCCATCGGATGATGAAGCCCTTGGAGTAATCTTTAGCCGTGCTTTTTGATAAAAATGCTGTTTATGGAAGTGATGCATGGTGATATCACCAGTGTAAAAGGAAATCACAGTGAAATATTGTAGGTAAAGTTGAGATTTACTGAAACAATATACGAAGTCCAATCACTACAGTAAAAGTGATTTTCTGGAAGTGATTCATATTATGGATACGGATGGCGCATTTATTTCCGATGAAAATGTGGTAGAGGATCATAGTTAGAACTTTGCAATACAGCTTTGTCGGAGATTCGTTGTAAAGATGCCGCCTTAATTCGCAGATCGAAAATAAGCAAAAAGTGAAAATATGGATAGAGCTGAGCAGACAAAGTCAAGTTTGGGATTCCGTCTCTTATCAATGCTATTATATGTCTTCTAACTAGACCATGTCTTACACAATCTCTTAAACTGTTTCCTCGGAGGATAAGAGAGAAATGCTTTTTCTTTGCTAAAAATATAAAATGCTCTAGGAGAATTTCTGAATTTCTTTTGCGAATCGGATTTTTCCGTAAAACACAGCTACAGGAGTCCTGGGATTTTATTAAAGAGGACTGTACCTTTGGAAAGACATAGTAATCTCGGACTTTGTTTTAAAGAAATTTCGCTCAAAACTAAGAGAAACTTAGAGTAAAATTTTAGTTGGCATAGGAAGAAGTCTTACGAAAGAAATCTTGGAAAGATACATGCAAGCTACATGAGGAAAGAAACAAGTCTGAGTTTAGAGATAAGCTGTGCATGATGGGAAGGTGGTAACAGTAAGACATTCATAAGTGTCTGTATGATGGAGTTGCCAACGATTGCTTGACAGTAACAGTTTCAGCAAAGCTTACTTTAGAT
>BNJU01001246.1_pt1 | contig 58827 bp, 76 predicted proteins | sample 8539281 | NCBI WGS metagenome assembly BNJU01 (sample SAMD00202456, study PRJDB9452) | human saliva metagenome | isolation source: human saliva | place: Japan
GTGTTCCGACACCGGTCGACGACTTCGACTGCGACCCCTGGGCGCGGCCTGCAGGCCTCGTGTGAGGGGAGTCCGGCTCGAGGCGCCGCAAGCATGATCTCCCTACTGGGAGAGTCACACGATCGGCAGTGGCGCTGCGCTACGCCAACGGCGTCTTCACTCGGTGTCGACGTTGACCGCGATGGCAGTCGAGCGCTCCGTCGAGCTCGCTGCGCCGCTGGATCTGACGAGCACGCGGATGCCTGCGCAGCTGCGCCGCATCGTCGTCGAAGCACCTCGGCTCTTTCGAACGCGACGAGCGCGTGCGCGCACGCTGGAGTTCGGGCCAGTGACGCAGCCGGGACATCGAGGCACGAAGCCGGGGAGAGCACGGCGACGCTCCTGCCCAGGCCTCGTCCGTGACCCACGGCCCTCGATGTCCCTGCTCACGGCGCTCCCGCCCGCCATCTGGACGCCGGCTACGAGCACTACCGCGCAGACCACGGCTCACGACCTGACTTGTCAGCCCACATCGCCGTCTTCGCAGTGGCTGTCGCGCTCGGGTTTGGATCGGTCATCGCTATTGATTCGCTGCGGCGCCCGGCCAATGACGTGAAAGCCGACCTGAAGAGAGCAGGCTGCCACGCGGTCGAGCAACGTCCGAAGCGAGCGATGGTACAGTCGCTCGGCCGCGCCATCGATGACCTGTCACAGTCTGGCTCACCAATCGCCGTGGATGGTGCGCGAGACTTGGTGACGGCGACACGACCTGTCAGCGGCCCCGGCATCACCGTCACGCTCACGGACCGAAGCGGCCCGGGAAAGGGTAGCGGAGCTGTCCGAGACCAGGACGTCGCGATGGTCGTCAACGCTCTCTGGGCTGCCGGTGCGGAGGCTATTTCAGTCAACGGCCAGCGCATCGGACCAGATACTTTCGTGCGCACGGCAGGGTCGGCCATTCTGGTCAACGTGACCCCCGTGTCCTCTCCCTACGAGGTCACGGCGATCGGAGACTCGAACGCGCTGTCCGTCGCGCTTGTCCGCGGCGCGACAGGTGACTACCTGTCCGCCGCCCAATCAGTCAGCGGTATGACTGTGAGCTCGAAGGTCTCCCAGTCGCTGAGCATGGAAGCGCTGGCACCGACCTCATCGCAGTTGACGCAACCGCTGGATACACAACCCGAAGGAGACACTCAATGATCGGCGTCATCGGATTGATCATCGGCATTGTGCTCGGCGTCTTGCTCGACCCGACAGTGCCAGCGTGGCTGGCCCCGTTCCTTCCCGTCGCGGTCGTTGCCGGCCTGGACGCACTTTTCGGCGCGGGACGCGCATGGCTGGAGGGGCGCTTCGCAGACCGCGTGTTCGTGACCTCATTCTTCTGGAACGTCGTCGTTGCATGCCTGCTGGTTTTCCTGGGGACTCAGCTGGGAGTTGGATCCGCCATGACCACGGCCGTCGTCGTTGTGCTGGGTATTCGAATTTTCTCGAACACCGCATCGATCCGCCGTCTGCTCCTGAAGGCCTGACATGAACGAACAGAACGCGGAGACGATCCTCCGCGCCCGAGAGCGGTTCGCCCCGCGTGGCGGCGTTCACCGTGAGCGCACAGCGGCCCGCGCCTGTGGGCGCGGGCGCGGCAGGCGTTCTTCGCGCTGCCCCGTGGCGCTGCGTCGTGATGCTCGTGATCTTTGTGATTTTGGAGTTCGCTCTTGCCACGCAGGTGAGCGGCGCGCAGCGATCCGACCCCTCGAAGGGCTGTCCGAACAGAGATCTCGTCACGGTGTCTTGATGGGTTGAGCACGCAGGAGCAAAACCTGCGCACGCGTCGCGGTGAACTGTCCAGCGAACTCGACGAGCTGCGCAGTGCCGCCGATGAAGGCACAGCTCGTGAGCAGGCAGCACGTAAGGCCAGAAACGCAGGCACAGATCGCCGCGGACAGTGCCGGTCCACGGCAGCGTGACGATCTCGGTCGTCGACGCCGGCGCAATCTGACGTCGACGCAGTTCGTCATGACGCTCGGCGAGTGCGCAGCGGGTGCTGAGGCGATCGAGCTCAACGGTATTCGCCTCTCGACGGTCGTCCTTCACCGCGAGCCGGCTCGATCGCGGTCGATCGGAAGTTCGCATGTTCGCCCCACGTGGAAAGGTGATCGAGGAGTCTCAGACGATCGCCACGGCGCTGGATATCAGGCTGGTTCGGCGGCGCAGATGCGCGCCAGAGCCAATGTGGCGATCACGCCGTCGACGGACATCGCATCGAGTCGTTGCGACTCCGCGTCCCGCCCAGTTCGCCACCTACCAGTGAAGTCCACCGTATAATCGGTGGGGAGTCACCGTGCCCGCGCTTGTCGGATGGTGAACGTTTACATAATACAGTCCCTGAAACAGTCGTTTGAGGCACCGTGTCCGACAACCAGCCGCTTGACCCGACCGCAACCTCCATCTTCGGCCTCGCGCCTGTGACGGAGGACGTCGAGGCCCGTTGCCCCTGTCGCTCGCGATCGTGAGCCGTCGAGGCGCTGCCGCCGGCTCTGCACTCTGATTGTCCAGCGTGGCTAACGGGCGCGCGCTTCCTCCTTGATCCCGGGTGACGAACGCCGGTCGTTCGCCCAGGCCGAGCATTTTCCTGGACGACGTGACGGTCTCGCGCAAGCACTGCGATTCATGGCTCCTCGACGGTGGCTACATCGTGCTGATTCCGTTCTGCCGAACGGCACGTACGTGAACCGTGAGCGCGTCGATTCGATCGAGTGCACGCTGGGCGACGAGGTGCAGATCGGCAAGTATCGTTTGACCTACCAGCCGTCGACCAAGCAGGCCTGACGGTGCGCAGCTCTTGCACGTCGTCACGAGGTTGCTTCCGCGCAGGGAAGTGACCCGTGGCCGCATGATGCGGACCATTCGCCGGAGCTGTCGATCGGCCGTGTGTCGATGCGCTGAAGGACGAGTTCCCTGCGATCTCGCTGTCGAGCGTCTCGCTACCTGGAGAGCGAAGGCCTTGTCTCGCCCGCTCGCACCGGATCCGGGTACCGCAAGTATTCGGCCGCCGACGTTGAGCGGCTGCGCTACGTCTTGACGGAGCAGCGCGACTCGTTTACTCCGCTGAGTGTGATTCGCGGGCAGCTTGATGCGCTCGATGCCGGTCATGAGCCCGTGCGCCGTCGCGTCGCACAGGTCGTGTCCTCAGAGGGGCAGACGGTGTCGCTGGGGGGCCGTCGGGCTATTCCAGCGGCGGATCTGTCGGATCTGACGGGCGTCGATATGGACACTCTCGAGCGCTATGCGCGGCTGGGGCTGATCACTCCGGATCTTGCCGGTTATTTCCCTTCTCGCTGCGTGCAAGCCGTTTCTACCATCGCCCGTCTCGAATCTGCAGGGGTGGATGTTCGTGTGCTGCGTGCCGTTCGTCAGGGCGCGGAACGTAGTGCGGATATCATCGACCAGACGGTTTCCTCTCAGAGGGGACGAGGCCGTGGCGCGGACCGGGAGCGTGCGCGCGCCCGTGCTATCGAACTGGGCGACCTGTTCGCCGAATTGCACCGGGACATGCTGGCGGTGGCGGTGTCGTCGCTGGCTGAGGACGGGGACTAAGTCTCATGTTCAACATGAAGGTTAGACTCGCCGGGTCGGTCATTGACCGAGCATCGCTCGTGCTCTACCGTAGTCCTGTTCTCATCACGTATTACCTACAAGGAGCCCCCGAGTGAGCGCACAAGCGAACGCCGCAAGCCGGCAAGGCATGCTTTTCGGTGATCCCCTCGAGGGGCTCGACACGGACGAGATAGGCTACCGTGGTCCCGTTGCGTGCAGCGCAGCCGGTATCACGTACCGTCAGCTCGATTACTGGGCTCGCACTGGTCTGCTGCAGCCGTCGATCCGCGCCGCGCGTGGCTCCGGCTCACAGCGTCTCTACTCCTTCCGTGACATTCTCGTCCTGAAGGTCGTCAAAAGCTCCTGGACGCCGGCGTTTCTCCAGCAGGTTCGCGTTGCCGTCGTCGCTGCAGAACAGGGAGTGGATGACCTCGCGTCCATCACGCTGATGAGCGACGGAGCCTCGGTCTACGAGTGCACCTCCACCGATGAGGTCATCGATCTTCTGCAGGGCGGACAGGGCGTCTTTGGTATTGCCGTGGGCCGCGTCTGGCGCGAGGTCGAGGGTTCGCTCGCGGAGCTGCCCCTTGAGCGTTCCGAGCCCGCGTTCGTCGACGAGCTCGCCGAGCGTCGTCGCTCGAAGCTTTCCGCTTCCTGACACGCGTCTTTCAACGATGGTGGGGCCCAGGCGCGATGCCTGGGCCCCACACTTATCAAGCGGCGAGCGCCGCCTGCGCGACTAACGCCGGCCGAGAGGACGTGTCACGGTGTAGGCGGCCTCCAGATCCGTGATTTCCACGGTGACCATGCCGTTTTCGTCGACGATGTAGGACTCTTCGATGAGAGGTCCATCCTCGGTGCGGATGACGGGAACGACTGAGAGATCGATGTCGGAGCGGCGCAGGGCGTGATCGAAGGGGACGATCACTTCGCCGTAGGGCTGCAGGTCGCCTCGGGGCACCCCGGCCTCGTCGAACGACGAATACTCGACGAAGCGGAAGTATCCGATGTTGTGCGCGGCGCGGTAGCGGCGCTTAATCGTCAGGGTCTCGCCGGGAGCAAGCTCAGTGTTTGGCTCCAGGAGCGTGTCGAACGAGATGAATGAGCCGGCCTCGCGCTCACGGAAGACGCCGACGCCACGCGAGAGTTGTTCGCGCACCGTGTACGCAGCCTCGGGGTCGGCGCCGATGGCCAGGCCGATCGCGGTTGAAGCTGCCGTGTGCGGCGAGCGGTGCACGCGGCGGCCAAAGCGCGAACGAAGCACTCGGGCAACCAGAGGCAGCTGCGAACCGCCGCCAACGACGTAGGAGGCCGGCGATGTCACTGCCCAACGCCCGACGCGTCCGGCACCAACAGGGGCTCCATGGCCTCGATCGTTGCCTCGACCAGGGGAGTGGCGGCCTCGTGGAAGTCGGTGACGGGAATCGTCACAGGCTGACCATCGACGGGCACGGTGATGAACTTCGTCGAAGGGGAGAGGGTCTCCTTCGCATCGCGTGAGTCTTCGATGAGACGCTCCCACGCCTCGTCCCCGAGCTTGCCTGAGTCGGTCCCAGCGGCAGCGGCGAGGCGAGTAGCGAGCGCGACGTCAAAGTCATCGCCGCCGACCATGCTGAGGCCGCGCGAGCTCATGACCTCGTGGAGCGTCCCTGTGGCGGACACGATGGAGGCGTCGAATGTGCCGCCGCCCAGGTCGTAGACGAGGATTGCGGTGCGCTTGGAATTGAGTGTGCCCGCATGGCGGTGCGTGTACTCGAAGCCTGCGGCAGAAGGCTCGTTGACCATCGCGAGGACATCCCATCCCGCGCGGCGGGAAGGCCCCAGGGCGTAAGGAAGCGCTGCGCGGACCATGCGTGCGCCGGGAATGCCGACGAGGAGCCTCGAGCGGCTCTGAATCGGGCAGCGACGCGATGGAAGAATTTGTGCGCAGCTGGCGCACGACGTAGCTGAGGAAACCTGTCAGCGCGTCGAGGATCGAGATGCTGTGATTACCCAGGCGCAGCGTGGACGTGTCAGTCACCGACGGATCGGACAGCAGGCGCTTAAAGGAGCGCAGATGAGGAGCGCCTTCGCGGGCAGCGTCTTCGGCGTCGAAACCGTAAACCAGGCGGTCGCCGTCAAGAGCGATGATGGACGGAACGAAATCGACCGTATCGTCATGATTGTTGACGAAAGAGACGATCGGGTAGTTCCCCCGGTCGACGATAGCGATCGCAGTGGTCGTGGTGCCAAAATCAACTCCGAGTCTCATGGCACCCACACTAGCGTTTAAATAGGGGAGGTCCTAGGACGTCTCGCCGGGCGTTCGCACATTCCCCAGTAAGGCCCTGTTTACAATGGTGACAAAGAGCCAGAGCGAGCAGGAAGTATGCGCATCCGGCAATGGCATCAACCACATAATGATTGGCCGTTGCGACGATTGTCACGATGGTGAAAACGGGGTGGACGGCGAGAATGAGCCGGGCCCACCATGAGCGCCAGACGTACGTACCAAGCATGACTGCAACCCATACAGACCAACCCGTGTGCATCGATGGCATAGCGCCGTAGGGGTTCGCAAGCGTGCCAAAGCAGCTGAGAAATATGCGGACGTGTGCTCAGCGACCGCATCGACGAAGCCGAACTCGGGAACGAGACGCGGGGGAGCCAGGGGATAGGTCCAGTAGGTGATGAGCGCTCCGATAGTCATGATGACGAGAGTCCACCGCGCGCTGCGATAGTGGGTCGGTGCCTTCAGCCATAGGACGATCATGGCGAAACCCGTCATCGCGAAGAATGAGACCGCATACTGCGTGGATGCAAGTGAGGCGAGCAGGGGGTGGGTCGTGAGCCAGGCGTTTGTGGGGCCTTCAATAAACAATCCGAAGCGCGACTCGAAGGCGGCGACGTCGTGCGCATGCGCGACGGCGACGGATTCCGGAGCCTTCGCAAGGAATGACAGAATTGAATACGACAGGCACGCCAGCGCGAGGACGACGGTCTCTCGGATGGCGGGAGGGCGCTGCGGGCGCGCGTCATGGTCTGTCGTCATGGGTGTAACTGTACCGCGTGGTCGGAGAGCGGTCGACAAAGAATATCGGACATAATGTACATTATCGGATCGTGGGGTGGGGTTGGGCCGAGGTCGTGGGAGCGTTCCGCTTGACGTGTCGGATAGAATGGACCCGTTTCGTTCTTTTGTTCAGGAGGCTGTTATGGCTGACCGCGCACTGCGTGGCATGCAGATCGGTGCGAAGTCCCTCGAGTCTGAGGACGGTGTCGTTTTCGCCGACCGTTTCATCGTTCGTTACGCGTGCCCCAATGGCCACGAGTTCGAGGTGACGCTGTCCAGCGAGGCCACCGCACCTGCGACGTGGGAATGCAAGTGTGGCCAGACGGCCGAGCTCATCGGCGAAACCGTCGAGGACGAGGAAAACAAGCCCGTCAAGCCGCAACGTACCCACTGGGACATGCTGCTCGAGCGTCGCTCGATCGACGAACTCGAGGTCGTTCTGACCGAGCAGCTCACAGCGTACCGCGAGGGTCGTCTGCGTCCCGAGGGCTCCTACCGCAAGGGCTAACGCTTCGGCAAGATCCGTCGCGCGGCCTGGGCCAGTCGGCTCAGGCCGCCTTTCGTTACCATCACGAGCTCCTCGACGAAAATCGACGAGTCGAGCTTCGATTCACCGGCCATGCGCTCGTCGAAGGTGATTGGAACCTCGGCGATAACAGCGCCCAGGGAGCGCTCCAGCTCGGTCATCTCGACCTGGAACCCGAATCCTGTCGTCGCTACCCGACCGAGAACCTCGTGTTCACTCAGGAAAGACGCGCGGTGCAGGCGCAGACCCGCCGTCGCGTCGCGCACGGGTGTCCCCAGGCAAAAACGGACATAATAATTGCCCGCCTTGGACAGGGCGACACGCTTCGCAGACCATCCGTTGATGGCACCGCCCGGCACCCAACGCGAACCGATGACCAGGTCCGGACGGTCCGGACCAGCCATGCGGCTGAGTAGCTTCGGCAGGTCAACGGGACGATGCGACCCATCCGCATCCATCTGAAGAATGAAGGTATCCGTGGTCGATGCCCCAGCCCATGCCATCGACGTACGCGGTGGCAAGCCCCGACTTCGCGGGGCGATGAAGGACATGGAGACGATCCTCGCCCTCGCGTCGGTTGTCGACCCACTCCCCCGTTCCGTCTGGCGACGAATCGTCGACGATCAGCACGTGCGCACCCGGCACGTGTGCCCAGATGTCGTCCAGAATCGTCGGCAGCGTCGACATCTCGTTGTACGTTGGGATGACGATCAGGGTGTGGTCGCCGGATGGTGACGGAGAGGAAGGAACGGATTCAGTCATGACTCACATCTTGCCGAATTTAGTGGCCGGACGCACGTCTGGCGCGCGCTGATGCCCTGATTCCTTGTCCGATAACTGTCGCGGTGGCGAGAATCGCAATGACCAGCGTCGCCGCCATCACGGCGCTGGGAATCCTCTCCCCCGCCAAAGCCGTCAACGTCTGCGAGGTCCGGAGCGGGATATCGGCAGCGAGCGTTGCTGCCTCCTCGGTTCCCGTACTCGAGAGAATCGATCCGTCGGGACGAATCACGTACGAGTGGCCGGTCGTGGAAGCCTGAACGGCGCTGCGCGAATACTCCATCGCGCGCATGCGCAAGAGCTGGCCCTGCTGCGCGGACTCGCCCGATGAGCGGAAATGATAGTTGTTTGAGGGAACGACGATCGCCTGACCGCCACGAGCAACGCCGTCGCCGATCACGAGGGGGTATGCAGCCTCGAAACAGATACCGACGGCGAGGGGAACGCTGCGCCCGTCGCGCGCCTGGATCGTCATCAGGGGAGGCTCCTCCCCCGCTTCCATGTCCTTGCTGGCCTGAGCAACCTCGGTCGCGAACGAAAGCAATGACGTCCCGGAAAGGAATGAACTCGCCAAAGGGAACGGGAACATGCTTGGAATAACGGACGGACTCGTCCATTCCCGTGCCCGGCTCCCACACCGCCAGCCAGTTCTTGACGCGGTCGCGCTCGTTCAGATTCGTGTAGCCAATCAGGATCGGAGCATCCAGCGCCGTGGCGGCTCGATCGACGGCCTGGCCAATCGCAGGGAATGCAAGCGGATCGCGGTCAACGGATCCCTCGCCCCACAGTGCGATGTCGATTGGGCGATCGGTGACCTGAGGCGAACTCGCGAGATCGAGGGACGCGCGCATGTTGTTATCGGTTACCTCCCCCTCACGGCTGTACGCCTCGGCCCCAGGCAGCGCGATATCGCCTTGGACGACGCCGACGCGCAGCATGCCATTCTCCGCCTGATTAGGCAAAGAAACTGCGAGGGGTGCGACGTATGCGGCGGCGATGATGAGTGCCAATGCCGGACGCGAAAACCAGTGCTCGCGTAGAACTGCGGCGTCGCGAGCCGCGAAAGCGCGGCGCACAAGAACGGCGAGAAAAACGACGACCGCGGTGATGAGCGTCGCGCCTCCGTAGGGTGCGAGATGGCCGAGGGGCGAATCCACCTGAGGCAAAGCAACAGAGCCCCACGGAAAGCCCGACCACGGCCAGCGTGAGCGAGCAGCGTCGACGCCTGTCCAGGTCAGCGCAAACAACAACGCCTGGACGAGCGGACCGCGCGCCCACCGCCACAGCTGAGTCCAGCGCGTAAAGACCACCCAACCCATGAAGAAGAACGTCTGCACGAGCGCCAGAACGAACCACGGGGGTGTCGTGCCAACGGCCAGCGGAATCCAGTCGATGAGAGGAAGCCAGAAGCTCATGCCGAACACGAACGTCACCGTCAGCGCGCGCGGAGCCCTGGCCTCGTCAATGCGCGACAGAAACAGGGCGAGGGCAGGCACCGATAGCCACCACCAGCCTACGGGTGGAAACGACGCATACAGCGCCAGACCGGCGATCGCCGCGATGATCGAATCGCCGCACACGTGTGCGAACGATGCGCGCCGCAAGATGTCCTGATGCCCCACTAGCCCTCCGGGTGTCTCAAATTGTCGACCACGCTACGATACCGCGTCCGATGCGGTCCTTCGCGGCCTCGGCTTTACGTGCAAGCTCGCCGCTAGACGACGCCGACGCAATCTGACCGAGGCAGTCCATAACCTGACGCATCCAGCGGACGAAGTCCCCGGCCTGGATCGGCGTGGCATCAATCGCCGTGGCCAGCGTCGAGCCGTGCGCCCACGCAAGTGTGGCAGCCATCAGACCAGCGTCAAGGCTCGGGTGTCAGGTCGCAGCCACAGGCCTTTTCGACGCGGTGCACGCGCTCCAGGGTAGCCAGGCTCTCGTGCCAGGCTTCCTGCAGTCGAATGCCCACGCCCGCAGGGGCCAACTGCTGCGCATCGTCGTCGGAGCGCGAATCGTAGACGAGCGCAGACACCATCGACGCGAGTTCCGCCTCGTCGAGCTCATTCCACGTGCCCTCGTTCATCGACATGGCCACCACCAGGTCGCGCTCACCGAAGATTCGGCGCAAGCGCTGACCTGCGTCTGTGACCTCATCCCCGGCCAAAAATCCGAGACGTTCGAGGACCGCGCAGACGCGGTCGAACTGGGCGGCCACGGAACCCGTCTGGGAGTCGATCGATGAGCGGAGACGATCGATCTCGCGCCAGGCGCGCCACTGGGCGCCCGCCCGAGCGTGCTCCCTCGCGGTGAGGCGGCGGTGAAACCGGATGCTGACGCATCGCGACGCGAGTGCCGAGACCGGATCAGAAGCCTGCGTAGGCTCCGCAGGAACCTCGTAGATACCCTTGGCTGCGCCGGAGCGCAGCTCCCCAGCGATGCGCGTGCGCTCCTTCGTGCGCCGTAGCGCAGATCCGCCGGGAATCGGCATGTGGCCGACGACTGCAATTGCACCGCGCACGTCTTCGGGGGGAAGGGCTCTCCACGTGGCGTCCTCCCCGATCACCGAGACCTGGGCCCTGCCCGAGGCGCTGGTGGCCGTCGCCCCAACGACACACAGGCGCGTCTTGCGGCCACGAGTCAGCGCTAGGACGTCGCCCGGGCGCACGCCGGACAGAAGACGACGCAATTCATCTCGTGCCTCGCGCTTGCGTGCCCGCGCACCGGACTTCTCCGCCTGACCCAACTGGTCGCGCAGCGTCAGGTACTCGCGGATGTCACCGTGCGAACACGACAGGTCCTCGGCCGTCGCATCGCGCTGAGCCTCCAGCTCGGTCAGTCGTGAAGCGAGCGCGACGACAGCAGAATCGGCCTGATACTGAGCGAAAGAGGACTCCAGGACCTTGCGAGTCTGGGCGCGCGTCGATCGTGCGAGCAGGTTGACGACCATGTTGTACGTCGGAGTGAACGCGGAGATCAACGGGTACGTGCGCTTCGAAGCGAGGGCTGCGACCTCTTCGGGTGCCACTCCCCCACGATGTGAGACGACAGCGTGCCCTTCGGTGTCGATACCGCGACGCCCCGCGCGACCCGACAGCTGCGTGTACTCCCCGGCGGACAGAGAGACGTGCGCCGAGCCGTTCCACTTCGTCAGCGATTCGATGACGACCGTGCGGGCGGGCATATTGATGCCGAGCGCGAGCGTCTCGGTCGCGTACACCATCTTGACGAGGCCGCGCGAAAACAGGTGCTCGACGCTCTCCTTCATGAGGGCAGCATGCCGCGTGGTGGGCGGCGATGCCGCGCATGAGGCCGCGTTTCCACGCCTCGGCACCGAGGACGATGGCGTCCTCGGGAGGTAGAAGCGCGATGACCTCATCCACGTAGCTCTCGATCTCTGCGGCCTCCGAGCGCGTCGTCAGCGTGATGCGCGTGGAGAGGATCTGACGCACCGCGTCCTCGCATCCTGCCCGCGAGAAGATGAACGTGATGGCGGGCAGCAGCCGCGCGCGATCGAGAGAAATGAGAGTCGAGGGACGCGACTCACGACGAACCCGGACCTCGCGGTTCCACGAGCGTGAGCCGCGCCCGCCGCGCATCTCGGAGTCCCGTGTCGCTGCCACAAGCTCGGGATTGAGCTTTCCCTTTCCGGTGGGCGCGTACAGGTCAAAAATGTCCTCGCCGACGATCATGTGCTGATAGAGCGGGACGGGACGCTTTTCGGACACGATGATCTCGCAGGTGGAGCGCACTTCCCGGATCCAGGCCCCGAACTCCTCGGCGTTCGACACCGTGCCGACAGGGCGATGATCGCGACGTGTGCGGGCAGGTGAATGATCACTTCCTCCCACACCGGGCCGCGCATCTTATCCGCCAGGTAGTGGACCTCGTCGAGGATGACGACGCCCAAGTCGCTCAGGGATGCGCCTGCGTAGATCATGTTGCGCAGGACCTCTGTCGTCATGACGACGACCGGGGCACCGGAGTTGACCGACGTGTCTCCGGTCGCCAGGCCGACGTTATCCGCGCCGTACAGGTCGCACAGCTCCAGGTACTTCTGGTTGGACAGTGCCTTGATCGGCGTCGTGTAGAACGCGCGCATTCCCTGCTCGAGGGCGACGTAGGCACCGAACTGGCCGACGATCGTCTTTCCCGCACCGGTGGGGGCGGCAACGAGGACGGAGCTGCCAGCCTCGACGGCATCGAGTGCCTGGATCTGGAACGGGTCCGGGGTAAAGCTCAGCGAGGAGACCCAGCGCGCGCGTAGCGACGAGGCGGCCTGCGCCTCGGCCTTGTACGCTGCGTAGCGCTGGGCTGCACTGCCCACGCCGAGGCCGACTTCCTCCTCGCGCTGGGTGACGTGGTCAGTATCCCGGGTGCGGTGTCGACGTCGTTTGGGGCTCACGATGCATCCTCTCGGGTCCAGATCGACAAAACTGAGCGCGCACGGCATGCGGCCTCGTCGCGCATATCCGGCGTTGCTGCGCGCAGGTGTGGGGCAATGTCGATGAGGAGGCTCATGCCCCACTGTTCGTTCCAGACGGGCAGGGTGATGCGCGCCCCCGCCCTCCAGCTCGGCGACGATATGACCGTCGTATTCGTCGGCGATCCACCGGGCATCGCGATCGACGTCGAGCGTCCAGGTGGGTGCGTCATGACGAATGCGGCGCGGCTCCTCGACGCGTGTGCCCTCGCCGCGCACGTCGCTGATCGATACGACCGCGAAGCTGCGAGCCTCCCCCGCGCGAGTGCACCAGCCGCGCAGCAGCCAGCCGCTCGCGCTCGCCTCGAGCGACCACGGGTCGACGATGCGGCGCGTGCGAACACCAGAAGCGGACACGTAGGTGAAAGACACACGTTCTTCGCGCAGAAGGGCGTCGCGCAGGGTCTCGAGGCTCTCGCTCGACGAGGCCAGAGAAGGAATCGCCTCCACACGCTGTTCGGCGTCGGCCTCTTTCAGGCCCCCGAGCGCGCAGACGACGAGGGCGGCATGCGGAACATGAGCGGCAAGATCCATGCCAAGGAGCGGGGTGATCGCAGACAGTCCGATGAGAAGAGCCTGCGCCTCTAGCGTGGACAGGCGCAGCGGCGCCGAGGCGCCCAGCGTTGAGCGTAGTGACACGCGCTGTTCTTGCTCGTAGAGCTCCCAATCGAGCTCGAAGGACGCGCCGGGCAGTGAATCTCCAACGGACGCTAGATACTCGATATCACGACGCACCTGTCGGCGAGTGCGATGGAAATGCGCTGCGATCTCATCGACGTTCGCGCCCGGGTGCTCACTCATCCACGCCACCATCGAAGCGAGGCGGACAACGGCCAACTGTACGTTCTCAGGCATCGTGCTCACCCCACTTGGCGGCCGCGCGCAGGCGCGTCAACATCGCGTCGCGCAGGGACTCGGGTGATACGACGACCACGTCAAATGCCAGGGGAAGAAGACGACCCATCCACGTTCCCAATTCTGCGCCTTCGAGCGCGACGCGCTCCCAGCCATGCCGAGGCGAACCGTGCTCCTCAGATGCTGCCCCGGCCTCGTAACCATGGAGAAGCGTGCGTGCAATGCAGTCCCCACGCACGTCGACGACGGGAGAGACGAACGATGACACACGCGGAAACGCTGCTCCCTCGGGCGGGAGCGATGCATCTCCCGGTTCCCCGATGAACGAAATCTGGGAGCGAATGCGCGACACACGGAATGTACGCTCGCTGCCGCGATCGAGGTCCCATCCCCACAGGTACAAGGCGCGGCCCTGGACCGACAGGGCCCACGGCTCGACGGAGCGCTCTGTGAGCTCGCGAGATCCCGGGTATTCGAAGCACACCACGCGCCGCTCGCGAATTGCCTGCGCCAACGCGGTGGCTGCCCCGAGGCCGGTGAGACCCAGGCGAATTGTCGGAGCAGAAACGTCGTCGGAGGAAGCTGCAGCCGCCTTCGCATCGATCGCGTCGGCGAAGAATTCGCTGCTATCCCACGCGCGTGCAGCCAGCGACATGAGCGCACGGTCGGTACTCGTCACCTCGATGCCGGGCGCAAAAGAATCCCAGGCGATGCTGTAACGCTCCCCAGAGTGAATCGTCATGTGGGCACCAGCGTCGCGCAGCGCGTCTTTGTCTCGCTGGAACTGCGTTTCGAAGGCATCGTCCGCGAGCCCCTGATATCCGGGAAGAGCACGCAATTGCGCCTTCGTGCGCCCGGGACGCGCGCCCAGGAGCTCGACGAAAAGCTCGAGGACGCGCACGTTAGCGTTGACAGCGGTACTCACCCGCCTACCCTACGCGAAACGCGCGCGTCTCGAGCATACGGCGCACCGTTTAGGACTGAGGCGACGCGCTATCGTTCTGCTCACATAGTCGTTGGTCGCGAGTGTCGTCGCATCCACGACCCCTCAAGCTCCCCGAGAGACTCGAGGAAGGTGACCATCTGCGCCCAGGTAGCCAGGTCTTGCGCCCCCGTTGCAGTCCCGGTGTCGCCCAGCCAGAGAGGAACCGTTGCGGCAAGAACAGCGTTCGCCGCGGACAACGTCGCCTCGTCGGTCAACGAGGTATCCCACTGCTTCGTCGCGTCGAGGGCGATCTGGGGGGCCGCAGCGATATCGTTCATGGCCTCGGTCGTGGCCGCGACAACTGCGCGCGCCTGTTCCGGGTGCTCGTGCGCCCACTTGTGAGTGGTGATGAAGGACGCGCTCACCAGCGGTGTCGATGTGGGGTTCAGCGTGATTTCGCGGATCTGAAGGCCGGCCAGTCGCATCTGCACGGCGTCGTTGTTGGTAAAGCCGACGACTGCGTCGACCTGACCCGACGCGAGTGCAGCCTGCTGCGTGTATCCGATCGGAGAGATCGTCACGTCCGACTCGCTCAGACCAGCTTCCTGCATGGCGGCGCGCGTCGCATAGTAGTTCGCACCGTGCTCACCCGGAATGCCCACCGTCTTGCCCTTGAGGTCAGCAAGAGAGTGGATGTCGGAATCCTCTGGAACGATCACTGCGCCTGGGTAGGAGGCGTAATACTGGCCAATCGACACGATATCGAGGCCCTGCGAGGCAGCGACCGCCGCTTCGTCTCCCGACGCGATGACGACATCCTCCTCACCTGCCAGAAGCGCCGTAGAAAAGCCCTCGTGCGACCCGTGGTGCCGAATTGTTGGGACGATACCGTTATCCGCGTACGTTCCCTGCGCGTCCGCAACGTAAACGGGCGAGAACTGAATGTTGGGGATGTACGTCAGGCCGATCGTGACCTCCGAATCGCCGTCCGTTCCAGACTGAGCGGCCTTGTCTCCCGGCGTGCACGCCGCCAGGACCAACGAAGTACATGCGCCGACGACTGCGGCGCGAACGATTGTGGAAAGCTTCAAGAGATTCTCCTTCACTGCGTGATCTCATAACGCTTCGACCGCTCGATCCTGTACACGATCGTGTAGAGAAGAGTCGCCATCGTGCACAAAATGATAATGATGACGAACATTCCGGCGGTGTCCACGTTGTTTCTCATCTGAGTGAGTACCTGCCCGAGCCCGGAGCCACCCATCACCATCTCCCCCACGACTGCGCCCGTCACCGACAGGGCGAACCCGTTACGCAGGCCGCCCAAAATCGCGGGAGCGGCCAGCGGGAGCTCCATGTAGAGTGCCATCGTCCATCCCGTTGCCCCGTCCAATGCAGCAGCTTCGAGAAGCTCGCGGTCAATATGGCGCAAGCCGACGACCGTCGAGACAAGAATCGGAAAGAACACCATCAGGGCGCACAGGACGACGATGGACATGAATCCGTAGCCGACCCACAGCACAAGAATTGGTGCAATAGCGATTGCTGGTAATGCTTGGGTAGCCCTGAGAAAGGGTCTCACCGCAGCAGCCAAAAGCCGCCACCGGTAGATCGCATACGCGACGGCAGCGCGACGACCGAGCCGAGCAGACACCCAGCGACGGCCTCGGCACCCGTCACCTGGACCTTGTGCCAGGTTGACGGAAGCGCCAGGATCACCGATCCCTTGGAGATGACGGACATGGGGTAGGGTAGGCGCCAGGCCTCGATGCCGGTCAGCGTGGTCGACAGCCACCACCCCGCCAACAGCACGGCGAGGAAAATGACCGGTGCCGCGACGGTAAGAGCACCGCGAGGCTTGTTCCGAGTTGCCACGACTTACTTTCCGACACCGGGGGTACGCGCAGCACAGCAGACGCACGGATGCGCCTCATGCACTCCTCCCATCCGGACTTTAACCGTCGGTGCCGGAATTTCACCGGCTCAACCGCCCTCGTTCTGTGAGGGCGGGTCGCGGACTATCACCGCCGGTTCGGACTTTCACCGACCCCGGAGTACTCGTGTGCCATTGTGCCACCGACGGGCGCACCATGCGAGGCGTATCCGCTATGAAAGAAAACGGGCGGCCGGAACGGGATCTCGTTCCGGCCGCCCGAAAGCCTGTGCGATCAGTGCGAGTGGGCGTTGGCGAGTTCGCGCAGCTCTCCACCTCACGATGAGCGTCGTCAGCGCGGAAGACCGCGGAACCTGCGACGAAGTTGTCGGCGCCGGCCTCGGCCGCGCGCTCGATGGTCGCACGCGAGATGCCGCCATCGACCTGGATCGACACCTGCAGACCTGCGGCGTTGATCGCGGTGCGCGTGCGCTCGATCTTCGGGATCATCTGCTCGATGAAGGACTGGCCGCCGAAGCCGGGCTCGACCGTCATGATGAGGATCATGTCGAACTCGTTGAGGATGTCGACGAACGGTGCGATGTCAGTCGCCGGCTTCAGAGCCAGGCCGGCGCGTGCACCGATGCGGTGCAGCTCGCGCGCCAGGCGCAGCGGCGCTGCAGCGGCCTCTGCGTGGAAGGTGACGGACTCACAACCGACCTCCGCATACTGCGGAGCCCAACGATCCGGGTCTTCGATCATGAGGTGTGCGTCGACCGGCAGAATGCCGGACTTGACGACAGCCTCCGCGACGGGCAGACCCCACGAGAGGTTGGGGACGAAATGGTTGTCCATGACGTCGACGTGAGCGATATCCGCTCCTGCGATCTTGGTGAGCTCACCGCGCAGGTTAGCGATGTCGCAGTTGAGAATCGACGGGCTAATTGTGGCGTTCATAACGCATATGCTAGCGCCTGCGCAGGCAGGCTACAACATAAGATCCGTGCCGAAACGGTGATCCCAGAGCTGGAGCGTCCGACCGCTAAACCCCTTGATGACGCCCGCAGATGCAGGCACGTCCAGCGCTTGGGGTGCGCATTCGTTTGCGAGCGCCACGGTGTCAAGCAGTTCGACCTCGCCAGCCTTGAGCAGACGCTCGACCTGTTCACGTGTCTCGGCCGCGTGCGGCGAACACGTGATGTATGTGAGAACGCCTCCGGGGTGTGTCAGCGCGACTGCTCGATCGAGTAGTTCGCGCTGGAGAACAGTCAGCTCCTCCACGTCCGCGGGCGTGCGGTTCCAACGGGACTCGGGGCGGCGGCGCATCGACCCCATGCCCGAGCAGGGGGCATCGACGACGACACGGTCAAACGAGCCGAGGGGCCATGCGCTCTGGCCACCACCGAAGGTACGACCGTCGCCGCTCACGACCTCAATGGAGTCGAACTGGCGTGTCGTGCGCTCCACGAGGCGGGCGCGGTGCGGGTGCACCTCGTTAGCGGTCACGCGTGCTCCCACGCCAGCGGCGAGGCCGGCCAGAAGAGCAGCCTTGCCACCGGGACCCGCACACAGGTCGAGCCAGCGCTCGTCGTTGCCGCCCTCAAGCGGTGCGGACGCGGCGATGAGGGCAGCGAGCTGCGAGCCCTCATCCTGTGCGCCCGGCGCGGCCGTCGCGAATCGAGGGCAGGCGCGCGGGATCGCCGGATTCGAGGAGCACGGCATACGGGGAGACAGCACCCAGCGCGACGCGCGTGTCGAGAATATCCTCGGCCTCGTCGGCGAGTTCGTTGACGCTCATCAACGACGGGCGGGCCACCAGAGTGACCGTGGGAACCTCGTTATCAGCCACGAGAACGTCGAGAAGTTCATCCTCGGGGTAGCCGTGGGCCTTCAGAGCGTCGCGGAACGCAGTGACCATCCACGCCGGGTGCGAGTAGCGCACGCCGAGGGCTTGATCCTCGTCGGCGATGGCATCCATAGCTGCCCTCACGCTCGGACGGATCCCTCGCGAGTGATCGAGCGCAACACGGCATTAACAAAACGCACGGGGCCATCCGTCAGGTGCTCTCGTGCGACGTCCACAGTCGCCGACACAGCAGCATGATCAGGCACTCGCATGTCGAGGAGCTGGTGGGCACCCATACGCAGAACGACGAGCGCGCGCGGATCGAGATCAGCCAGGGGACGGTCGATATGACGGGAGATCACCCAGTCGAGTCGGCCGATCGCACGCAGCGTGCCGTGGACGAGCTCGGAGGTGAAGGCGGCGTCCCGATCGGGAAAGTGACCGTCGCGCCGTGCCTGACGCAGAGCTTTCGGCAAAATGATGTTCGCGAACGCGCCCTGGGTCTCGACCTCGTGGAGAACGTCGTAGGCAATACGACGGGGCTCATCGGCCTTGCGCAGCTTGCGGTAGCCGTCCGCGTAACGCCTCTCGCTCATCGCTCTCCTCCAGCTCTCCACCAAGGCGCAGGTCTTCGGAAGGCCGCGCTCCCCTCGCCCAGGCAGCCGCGTCCATCCAGGACTTACCGGCCGGCGCCACTTTTCCGAGCACGAGAGCTCCACTCGTACACCCGACGGTGACCTGCTTCTTCGTTACGTCGAGCTGCCCGGGAGCGAGATCGTCACGGTCCACGGGCGTAGCCTTGTCGAGCTTCATGCGTGCCCCGCCCGGCAACACCGTGTAGGCGCCGGGATTGGGCGTGACAGAACGAATGACGCGATCCTCGTACCCGGCATCGTGCGTGAACGACACGTAGCCGTCGACGTGCTCGAGGCGGCGAGCGTGCGTGACACCCTCGGAGGGCTGCGGAGTGGCGGTTGCGCTACCAGCGGCGAGCGCGTCGACGACGCCGAGCACCTGGTCCGCCCCGGCCTCGGCCATGGACGAGAGCAGCTCGCCAGCGCTCTCATGCCCGATCGGAACCTCGACGCGGGAATAGACGTCGCCCGTATCCAGGCCCTCCTCGAGGTTGAACACGCAGGACGCGGTCGTCGCATCCCCTTCGCGAATCGCCCACTGAACAGGAGCAGCTCCGCGCCACCTTGGCAGATCCGAGAAATGCAGGTTTACCCACCCGTGTACGGGCATTGCCAGCACGTTTGGGGGCACGAGGCCGCCGTAAGCAACAACGACGCCGAGGTCCGCCTGCACGTCCTCGATGCGCTGAGCGATGTCGGGGGTCTTTAGTGTCGTTGTCTCCAACAGTTCCACGCCGAATTCGGTGGCAACCTCTGCCACCGGTGACGGGTACATCGTCTTTCCGCGGCCGCGCCGAGCCGGTGGGCGCGTGATGACGAGGGCGACCTCGTGGGACGACGACAGCAGGGCCCGCAGCGTGGGAACTGCGGCCTCGGGGGTACCAGCAAAAATAATGCGCACGGCCGCCAGTTTACGGCACTACGCAGGCCCTGACTCAGAAGAGCTCGGGTGGGTTCACGCTCATTTTGACGAGTGGAAGCTTACGGGCACTGCGTGAGCGTCGAATCTCGGTAAGAACCGCGAGCATCGACGTCGCCCCGGCCAACGGGCTTCGCACCAGCGTGCGCACTTGGTTTTCCTCCCCCTCGCGCGTCGCCGGGCGCACGACGGTGCCGACCAGATCAGCTCCTCCATCGCGAATGACCTGTTCGGCAACCTGACGGACCTGAGCCGCTGGCCCATCGAGGGCAACCATCGTCGTAGCAGGGAAAAAGCCGAGAGCCTCACGCTCGTCGAGAAGCCGATCGGCGTAGTCGGTGGGAGCCCAGCGCACGAGTGCCTGCCCCAACGCATCGGGAATCATCCCGACAACGAGGCCGGGGTGGCCTGGGCGGACAAGAGACAGCGCGTTGAGCCACCGCCGGGCAGCCTCCTCCGGGGCCCACAGTTCTGCTCGCCCAGCCAGAGCGTGCGCGTCGAGGATGACGGCGGCGGCGTAGCCACCGTCCACGTCTGGCTCAGCTCCCGGTGTAGCAACGACGACCGTAGGGCGTGAGGGCAGTTGGCGGTTGATTCTGTGGGCAGCCGAAGACTCGAGGACCGACGTGTCCGGGAGGTTGCGTGCGATCTCTTCAGCGGTGCGCGTCGATCCCACGCGAGCTGCGCGTAGCTCTGTGCCGGAGCAATGTGGGCACCGCCATGACTGCGAGGTGCGGGCGCACCACGAACAGGTGACGTCTCCCCCGCTATTGACTGCGAGGGGACCCGAGCAATGGCGGCAGCGCGCACGCTCGCCGCAACGGCGGCACACGACCGTGGGCCAATAGCCGGACACTGCAACCTGGATGAGAACGGGGCCTTCGCGCAGGCCCTGGCGAATCATGCGCAACGCTGCCGGGGGAATGCGCATGTGGCCGCTGGCGCCCTCACGTTCTGCTTCCGTCGCGCCGTGCAGATGCACGCGTGGAGTCGCGTCGCGCAGCGCGCCGGGCACCGGATCGAGACTGGCCGCCCAGCCAGAACGGACGAGAGCCTGTGCCTTCACCGAGCGCGCGAAGGAAACAACAAGGAGTCCCGCGCCCTCCACCGCGCACCGCTGCACGGCGATATCAAGAACGTCGCAGCGAGGGAACCTGCGCTCTCGCAGTCGATCGTCGCCGTCGTCGCAGATGACGATGAGGCCCAGCTTCGCACACGGAACCCACGCTGCCGAGCGTGTGCCGACCACAATCGGAAGACGCCCGAGTGTCGCGGCTGCGTGGATACGGTAACGCTCCTCGGACGCCACCTCACCGCCTGTGACAGCAACGGGCACCCCGAGGTCCTCCTCAAGTGCACGTGCGTACCGTGCGGCGTCCTCTCCGGTGGCAGCAACGATGATGGCGCTGCGCCCCGACGAAACAGTGGCAGCGACGGCATCCGACAGACACGCGCGCATCTGGGGACGCAGCGCGGTCACGACTGCACGCGGAGACTCTCCGGATGCAAGGCGGTGAAGTAACGCGTCGCCAGCACGATACGATGCCCAGCCTTCAGAAACAGTCGGAGCGTCAACGGATGGCCACATCGAGTCGTGTGCCTGTATGACAGTCTTTTCGCCGCGCGCATGTCGCGGTGGGATAGCGAGCGACAGGACCTGCGAGGTCGTTGCGAGAAAACGCGTCGCTATGCGACGTGCAGCCTCGTACAGTGCAGGCGTCAGCACCGGGAGTGCAGACGATACCGATTCGATCTGCGCGGCGTCGTCAAGCACATCGCGACGTGTACGCTCAACGATCCAGCCATCCACGCGCGTCCCGGAAAACCGTACGCGTACTGCGCGGCCGACCTCGGCCTCATCAATGAACCTGTCCGGAACGACGTAGTCGAGCGGCCGATCCATGTGCGCCAGATCGACGTCAACGAGCACGCGAGCGATCTCCGCGGCGCAAGACCGCGGCGGATCGAAACCGTCAAGCATGCCCTGTTGGGAAGTCATGATCCTAGTGAATCACGGCCAGCGCACATCTGCGTCCCGCTCTCAGCCGAGAAGCTTCAGCCCGTACTTCGCGACCACCATGGCGAGCACGCCAAAGACGATCAGACCCCACAGGGCCCAGTCGAGCCCCTGGGCGAAGATACGACGCAGTCCCTCGGGCGCTGGAATGACGCCATCGCGAATATTGATGCGAGTGATTCCTCCGAAGACGAGCGTTGTCGTCAGGGTGATCAGCAGACACCACGGGCACAGTACCTGGATGATGAAATATGACTGCCCGAACAGCCAGAATGCAAAGAACAGCGCGATCGTGTACAGCAGGTTCGTGCCCAGCATGTACCAGCGCGGGAACTTCACGCCAGCAAAAATGGCGACGGAAATAGCGAGAACCACGGCCTCGAAAAAGATGCCGAGGAACGCATTGGGAAAGCCGAGGATCCGTGCCTGCCACGTCTGCGCAACCGCCGAACATGACAAGACGGATGAAATATCGCAGCCGAAGCGTGCCGACGAGTTAGCGGCGAGCTGCCACGCCTCGATCGAGAGGACGAACGACGTGACGAGGCCGATGAAGCCGGAAATAATCATCTCCAGGCTCGTGCGCCGGCGCCACGCGCGGCGAGCATCCTCGGTTTCGTACGAGGGCAGGTAGTCCTCGGCTTCCATTGCCTCGCTCATGCGAGCGCAGCCTTCAGCTGTTCGACGCGGTTGGTCGCCTCCCACGGGAACTGGTCGCGACCGAAGTGGCCGTACGCAGCGGTCTCGCGGTAGATCGGACGCAGCAGATCGAGGTCTTCGATCATGCCGAGGGGACGCAGGTCGAAGACCTCGCGGATGGCGTCCGCGATGCGATCCTCGGGCACCAAAGTAGTCCCGAAGGTATCGACATACAGGCCGATCGGGCGAGCACGTCCAATCGCGTAGGCAAGCTGAATTTCGCAACGCTGAGCGATGCCGGCGGCAACGACGTTCTTAGCCACCCAACGGGCGGCGTAGGTAGCAGAACGATCGACCTTTGACGGGTCCTTGCCGGAGAAGGCGCCGCCGCCGTGACGGGCCATGCCACCGTAGGTGTCGACGATGATCTTGCGGCCGGTTAGGCCGGCGTCCGCGGCCGGACCGCCCAAAACGAAGCGACCCGATGGGTTGATGAGAGTTGTCATGGAGCCGGTAGCCAGCGCGAGACCGGACTCTTCGATGACGGGGTTAATGACATAGTCGCGTACCGCGTCGGCGATTGCGGACTGCGACAGCGCCTCGTCGTGCTGGGTGGACACGACGACCGTGTCGATACCCACCGGGCGACCGTCCGCGTACGCGAGAGTCACCTGAGTCTTGCCGTCGGGACGCAGCCCTTCAACGATGCCCTGCTTGCGAACGTCAGTCAGGCGCTTCGCGAGGCGGTGCGCCAGCCAAATGGGGGCGGGCATGAGGTCCGGGGTGTCCGAAGAAGCGTAGCCGAACATGATGCCCTGGTCGCCCGCGCCGAGACGGTCGCGCGGGTCACCGCCCTGGGTGCCGCGCACCTCAAGGGCTTCATCAACGCCGCCGGCAATGTCGGGGCTCTGACCGTCGAGCGACACGGACACGCCGCAGGAGGCACCGTCGAAGCCAACACGTGACGAGTCGTAGCCGATAGACAGGATCTCGCGACGCACGATCTCCGGGATCTCAACGTACGCCTCGGTCGTCACCTCACCGGCGATGTGGATGAGACCGGTGGCCGCCATCGTCTCGACGGCCACGCGCGAGCGGGGATCGGCGGCGAGCAGCGCGTCGAGGATCGCATCGGAAACACGGTCACAGACCTTGTCGGGGTGACCTTCGGTAACGGACTCAGAAGAAAAAAGCTGTTGACTCACCGCTTTAGATTATCAAGGAATGAAGCCATATGGCCGACAAGACCAGCGGCCACCTCATCCTTTGAGCCGACGTAACGGCCCGCGATGGTCCCGCGTGCGTCAAGGAGTCGAATGTCATTGGGAACGTCACCAAATCCGACGCTCTCCCCCACCCGATTCAGGCAAATAAAATCCGCGCCTTTTCGGGCAGCCTTGTCAGCGGCATAGGCGAGAATCTCCTCATCGGTGCCGGTCTCTGCGGCGAATCCGACGACGAGAGGCGGGCGCTGATCGCTGTGCCCGATCTCGGCGAGGATATCGGGGTTACGAACCAGGCGAATCGTCGGAGCTTCCTCGTTGGACAGGTCCTTTTTGATCTTCGACTCTGAGGCAGCCTCGGGCCGGAAGTCCGCGACGGCTGCCGTCATCACGAGAGCGTCGGCATCGGCCACCTGAGCGATCGTTGCCTCGCGCATCTGCAGGGCGCTCCCCACTCGCGTAACCTGCACGGCCGTTGGCAACGTTGCGAGCAAAGCCGACTCGATGTTGGCGGCGATCACGCGTACGGATGCGCCGGCTCGCGCCCCTGCCGACGCGATCGCGAGTCCCTGACGGCCGGAGGACTTATTGCCAAGAAAACGTACCGGATCGACGGGCTCGCGTGTACCGCCGGCGGTGACAACAACCGTGCGACCAGCAAGAGCGTTCGATGCCTGATCGCGAGCAGCAAGGACCCCGAGAGCCACCCGGGCGATCTCCTCAGGCTCGGGAAGGCGGCCGACACCCCTGTCGCCGGAACCAAGCGCGCCAGAAGCAGGGTCGATGACGTGGAAGCCGCGATCACGAAGCGCCTGAACGTTCGCCTGCGTAGCGGGCGCCAGCCACATGTTGGAATGCATCGCCGGGGCAACGACAACGGAGCATCCGATGCGAGAACAGTCAACGACACCATGTCGTCGGCGAAGCCAGCGGCGAGGCGCGCCAAAGAATTCGCGGTCGCCGGCACGACGATGATGAGATCCGCGACGCGAGCGAGCTCCACATGCTCGGCGCGCCCCTCCCCCGCGATATCCACGGCGACCGGGCGGGACGTGATGCCCTCCCAGGTGGAACGGCCAACGAAATCCAAAGACGCGCGCGTCGCAGCGACATACACGTCGTGGCCCGCGCGTTGACACTCGCGGACCACGATGGGTGCTTTAAAGGCTGCGACGCCGCCGGTCACTCCGACGACGATCGTTGCCATGTCAGGCCTCGGGGTTAGCTTCGAGAGACAGGAGGCCTTCGTTGATCTCACGCAGGGAAACCGCAAGCGGCTTCTCATCGGGCTGCACGTCGACGACCGGACCCACGAACTGGATCATGTTCTGCTGAAGCTGCAGATTGTAGGAGTTAATCTGACGCGCACGCTTCGCGGCGAAGATAACCAGCGCGTACTTGGAATCGACGTGCTCCAGCAGATCGTCAATGGGCGGGGACGTGATGCCCACGGGCTGGGCAACAATTCCGGACATGCGTGTATTCCTCTCAGTGGCGGATTCAGATAGATACTACTCCAGGCCAATGAGCCGAGCCAGCTCATCCACGGCGCGCTCCACGTCGTCGTTGATCACAACATGGTCAAACTCCGAGGCAGCCTCGAGCTCAACGCGGGCGGTAGCCAGACGGCGAGCCTGTTCCTCAGGGCCTTCCGTGCCCCGGCCAATGAGGCGACGCTCGAGCTCCTCCCACGAAGGTGGAGCCAAGAAAATGAACTGTGCGTCGGGCCTGTTGGTGCGGACCTGGCGTGCACCGGCCAGGTCGATCTCAAGAAGCACGGGCTTGCCAGCAGCGAGGGCTTCATCGACGGGTCCGCCAGGCGTCCCGTACTTGTTTTTCCATGAACAAGCGCCCACTCCAACATGTCTCCGCGTTCGATCATTGCATCGAACTCTTGGGCGGAAACAAAGTAGTAGTGGACGCCGTTCAGTTCACCGGGCCGAGGATCGCGAGTTGTTGCCGAGACTGACACGTTGAGCGTCGGGTAGCGCTTCGTGAGCGCAGCGACAACAGTTCCCTTACCAACGGCTGTAGGGCCAGCGAGGACAGTCAGTTGAGCCTTAGTCATGACTCAAGTGTGCCACGCTTGACCGCGTCAGCCGAAACGCTCGACGAGGGCCTTTCGCTGGACGGGGCCGAGGCCACGCACGCGCCTGCTCTGGGCGATCTTGTACTCGTCCATCAGTACGGCAGCCGTGTTCGTGCCCACGCGCGGCAGCGACTCCAGTAGCGAAACGACCTTCATCTTCGCGACTGCTTCGTCTGAATCAGCGAGTTCCAAAACCTCCGACAGGTTCATCGAGCGCGCCTTGAGCGCGTTCTTCACTTCGGCGCGACGCCTCCGTGCCTGCGTTGCCTTCTCGAGAGCCTGCGCCCTCTGTTCTGGCGTGAGATCAGGTAGTGCCATTCTGATCATCTCCTCAGTTGGGATCTTCGGTAAATAAACTATGTCACCTTCCAGACCACTAGTGCCAGACCAAAACGCTGCTTCCTTAGTAACAGAGCAGATTATTGCAGTGAATCGACCGTTGCACGGTAGGCATCTCGAAGGCCGGCAATACTCGGGCCAGAGCGCAAGATTGCGCGGGAAGACGAGGCAAGGACAGCATCTTCGGCCCCGGCGAAAACCTCTCTGACCTGCGCCGGGCCAGCACCCTGTGCGCCCAGTCCTGGAGCCAAAAAAGCGCCATTCAGCGAGGCGAGATCGATGCCCAAACGCTTCACCGCATCGCCGACCGTGGCCCCGACAACGATGCCCGCAGGGCCGAGGTGGTGTTGGTCACACTGGCCGTTAAAGTCCGCCAGTTGGGACACGACGCGGCCCGCAACGCTTGTTCCGTCCTCGCCGCGGGCGTGCTGTACAGAGGATCCCCTCAGGGTTGGACGTGAGCGCCAAGACGAACACTCCCCTGCGGGTCTGTCGCGCCAACTCGAGGGCGGGGGTCAGCGATCCGACGCCGAGATAGGGCGAGAGCGTGACCGCGTCGCCGGCGAGCGGAGAAGAATCCGACAGGAACGCCTGTGCATAGCCGTCCATCGTCGAGCCGATGTCACCGCGCTTGGCATCCACAATGCACAGCGTGCCGACTTCGCGACAGGCGGCGATGACCTCCTCGAGAACGGCGACGCCGCGAGAGCCGTGACGCTCGAAGAAAGCAGCTTGAGGCTTGAAGGCAGCGACGCGACCGCCGAGCGCCTCGATGACGCGAAGAGAGAACTCTCGCACACCGCTCGCGTCGTCGTCAAGTCCCCATTCCCGCAGCAGGCCCGCGTGAGGATCGATGCCCACGCACACGGGTCCATACGCGCGCATGGCGGCGTAGAGACGGTCGCCGAAGCCGGCGGCGGCACCAGGTTTGATTGCGGCAGTAGTCATCGTGTCTCCTCCGATCGAATGGAATCCCATTCCTGCAGGGAACGCACGGAGTAGGCTCCGCGCATACGCACTTCGATGGCCTGGACCATCGCGTTGAATGCCTGCAGCGTGGTCACCGCGGGGCGGTCCTGCGAGGCAGCGGCGGCGCGAATCTGGTAGCCGTCATTACGCGGGGCGCTGCGCTGAGGCGTGTTAACGACCATGTCGATCGAGCCGTCGTTGATGAGGTCGACGACCGTCGGCTCGCCGCCGTCGCCGCGGCCCTCGGACGACTTACGAACGGCCTGGGCCTCGATGCCATTGCGGCGCAGAACCGATGCTGTTCCGGAGGTTGCGAGGATGTTAAAGCCCATCTCGTGCATGCGGGCGGCCGGCAGAACGATTGCTCGCTTGTCGGTATCCGCAATGGAAATGAAGACGGTGCCCGACGTCGGCATATCGGTCGACGCGCCGAGTTGGGACTTGGCGAACGCAGTCGGGAAGTCTCGGTCGATGCCCATGACTTCGCCCGTCGAGCGCATCTCGGGACCGAGGACAGTGTCGACGATTTCGCCGCCTGCCGTGCGGAAGCGCTTGAAGGGCAGGACGGCTGCCTTCACCGCGATCGAGCCGCCGTCGTGGATCTCGCGGGCGTCGTGGGTGGGCAGCAGGCCCTCCTCGCGCAGCGAGGCGATCGTCGCACCCACCTGAATGAGAGCGGCGGCCTTCGCGAGCTGCACGCCCGTCGCCTTCGACGCGAAGGGAACGGTACGCGAGGCACGCGGGTTTGCCTCGATGACGTAAAGCGTATCGGAAAGCAGAGCGAACTGGATGTTGATCAGGCCGCGCACGCCGACGCCTCGCGCGATCGCCTCGGTAGATGCCGTGATGCGCTCGAGTTCGCGCGCGGACAGCGTCATCGGAGGCAGCACGCAGGAGGAGTCACCCGAGTGGATGCCAGCCTCCTCGATGTGCTCCATAATCGCGCCCATGAAGAGCTCTTCACCGTCGTACAGGGCGTCGACATCGATCTCGATGGCCGCGTCCAGGAAGCGGTCGATGAGGAGCGGGCCGCGCGAGAACAGCAGCTCAGAGTCATGGCTCGCGAGGTATTCGCGGAGCGCTGGCTCGTCGTTAATGATCGCCATGCCGCGTCCGCCCAGCACGAAGGAGGGGCGAACGAGGACCGGGTAGCCGACCTGCTCAGCCACGGCGATAACCTGCTCGGGCGTGTTCGCGGTGTCGTGCGCGGGAGCCGGGCACTGCGCCGCCTCAAGAACCTTGCCGAACTCCTCGCGGTCCTCGGCCAGGTCGATGGCGCGCGGGCTCGTGCCGAGAATCGGCACCCCGGCGCGCTCGAGGTCGGCTGCCAAGGACAGCGGAGTCTGGCCGCCGAGCTGGACGATCATGCCCTTGACGGGGCCGGCCGCACACTCGGCGCGGTAAATCTCCAAGACGTCCTCGAGCGTGAGGGGCTCGAAGTAGAGGCGGTCGGAGATGTCGTAGTCGGTTGACACCGTTTCGGGGTTGCAGTTGACCATGATGGTCTCGTAGCGCTCGCGCAGCGACATGGCCGCGTGCACGCACGAATAGTCGAACTCGATTCCCTGACCGATGCGGTTGGGACCAGCACCCAGGATGATGACGGCTTCGCGCCCGCGCGGACGGACCTCATTCTCCTGGTCGTAGGTCGAGTAGTGGTAGGGCGTGCGGGCCGCGAACTCGGCGGCGCAGGTGTCGACCGTCTTGAACACGGGGTGGATGCCAAACGCGCCGCGCACCTCGCGCACCGTATCCTCAGACAGGCCGCGCATCGCTGCGATCTGACGGTCGGAGAAGCCGTGACGCTTCGCCTCGGCGAGGACGTCGCCCGTGAGAGCCTCAGCCTCGCGAATGCGGGTCGCGACCTCGTCGAGGAGGAATATCTGGTCGAGGAACCACGGGTCGATCTTCGTCGACTCGAAGAGTTCCTCGAGGGTCGCACCGCCACGAATAGCCTGCTGGACCTGGACGAGACGGCCCTCGGTTCCGACTGCAGCGGCCTCGACGAGCGCGTGGGTCTCCGCGGGCGTGGGCACGTCCCCGTCCCAGTGGAACTGCACACCGCCCTTATCGATCGAGCGCAGAGCCTTCTGCAAGGCCTCCGTGTAGGAACGACCGATCGCCATGGCCTCGCCCACGGCCTTCATCGAGGTGGTGAGGGTCGGGTCGGCGGCCGGGAACTTCTCAAAGGTGAAGCGCGGGACCTTGACGACCACGTAGTCGAGTGTCGGCTCGAACGAGGCCGGGGTCGAGCCCGTGATGTCGTTCGGGAATCTCGTCGAGCGTGTAGCCGGTGGCAAGCCGCGCGGCGATCTTCGCAATCGGGAAGCCCGTCGCCTTCGAGGCCAGCGCGGACGAACGCGACACGCGCGGGTTCATCTCGATGACGATGATGCGGCCAGTCTCGGGGTGAATCGCGAACTGGATGTTACAGCCGCCCGTGTCCACACCCACAGCGCGGATGACGGCATGCTGATGTCGCGAAGACGCTGCATCTCGCGGTCGGTGAGGGTCAGCGCCGGAGCGACCGTGATCGAGTCACCCGTGTGCACGCCGACCGGGTCAACGTTCCCGATCGAACACACGACGACAACGTTGTCCGCCTTGTCGCGCATGAGCTCAAGCTCGTATTCCTTCCAGCCGAGGATCGACTCCTCGAGGAGAACCTCGGTCGTGATCGAGGCGGCCAGGCCCTGGCCGGCGATGCGCTCGAGGTCTTCGGGGGTGTAAGCAAAACCGGAGCCGAGCCCGCCCATCGTGAAGGAGGGCGAACGACGAGGGTAGCTCGAGCTCGGCGGCGGTCGCGGCACTCCTCCATCGTGTGGGCGATGAAGGAACGCGCGACCTCCGCGCCGGAGCGCTCGACGATCTCCTTGAACTCCTCGCGGTCCTCACCGGCGCGAATCGCGTCGATCGATGCGCCGATCAGCTCGACGTTAAAACGCTCAAGAACGCCCATTTCAGACAGCGCGACGGCCGTGTTCAGGGCCGTCTGACCGCCCAGCGTGGGCAGTAGCGCGTCGGGACGCTCCTTCTCGATGATCGAGGCCACGACCTCCGGGGTGATCGGCTCGACGTAGGTGGCGTCGGCGATGCCCGGATCGGTCATGATGGTGGCCGGGTTGAGTTAACGAGGATGACGCGCAGGCCCTCCTCCTTCAGCACGCGGCATGCCTGCGTGCCCGAGTAGTCGAACTCGCACGCCTGGCCGATGACGATCGGGCCCGATCCAATGACGAGGACTGACGACAGATCGTTCCTGCGGGGCATCAGTGGGTCTCCTTAGCGGCAGTCATCAGGGAAATAAAGCGATCGAAGAGCAGCTCGCCGTCGTGCGGGCCCGCAGCTGCCTCGGGGTGGTACTGAACGGAGAAGGCAGGAATGTCCAGGGCACGCAGGCCCTCGACGACGCCGTCGTTGAGGCCGACGTGGGAGACCTCGACGCGCCCGTAGCGGCCCGAGTCGAAGGGAGCGACCGAGGGCTCCCCTACCGGAGCGTCCACCGCGAAGCCGTGGTTGTGAGCGGTGATCTCCACGCGGCCCGTGGCCACCTCCTTCACCGGCTGGTTGATACCGCGGTGACCGTAGTCCAGCTTGTAGGTGCCGTAGCCAAGCGCCCGGCCGAAGAGCTGGTGACCGAAGCAAATACCAAAGTACGGGATGCCCGCGTCGAGGACGGCGCGCAGCACTCCGATCTCGCGGTCGGCAGTCGATGGGTCGCCGGGTCCGTTGGAGAAGAAGACGCCGTCCGGCTTGAGTGCCTCGATGTCCGCGAAGGACGCGGTGGAGGGCACCACGTAGACGCGCGCTCCACGCGCGGCGAGGTGGTAGGGCGTGCGCGACTTGATACCCAGGTCGACGGCGACGACGCGCGCGATGGGTTCCTTGCCCTCGAAGTCGCCGAGGGGCTCCACCACGTAGGTCTCGTCCGTCGACACCTCGGCGGCGAGCGCTGCTCCGCTCATCGCGGGCGACTCGGCAACGATGCGCACGAGGGAGGCCACGGCCTCGTCCCCCAGGTACTGCGCGCCCACAGGCAGCGCGTCACCCGAGAAGATGCCAGCGCGCATCGCTCCCCGCTCGCGGATGTGGCGGGTGATCGCACGCGTGTCGACGTCCGCGATGCCGACGATGCCCTGAGAGATCAGTTCGTCCTCCAGCTCGCGGCGCGAGCGCCAGTTGGAGGCGCGGCGGGCGGCGTCGCGCACGACGAAGCCCGCGACCCAGATGCGCGAGGATTCGGGATCCTCATCGTTGACGCCGGTGTTGCCAATGTGCGGGGCCGTCATGACGACGATCTGGCGGTGGTACGACGGGTCGGTGAGCGTCTCCTGGTAGCCGGTCATGCCGGTCGAGAACACGATCTCGCCGAGCGTGCGGCCCTTCGCGCCCCATGCGCGGCCCTTGAAAACGGTGCCGTCCTCCAGGACGAGCAGAGCGATATCGGACGTGGTCATCGGTCCTCCTTGGCAATCGGGGTAGCGCCGACGACCGTCGGGACGCCGTTGTAGATCGTGTAACGCACCTGTCCGGGCAGTTCCATGCCGCGGAAGGGACAGTTCGTGGAGCGTGTCCACTGCTTGGCGGGATCGACCGTGACGCGGACGGTGGCGTCGACGAGGGTGACGTGTGCGGGGGCGCCAACGACCAGGCCCTGGCCCTGTGATTTCACGCGGCCAATCTGAGCGGGAACAGTCGACATCACGCGGGCGACGTCTGCCCAGTCCATGCGGCCCGTGTTCACCATCGTCTCGATGATGATCGGCAGCGCTGTCTCCAGGCCGGTCATGCCGAACGCGCCGGCCTGCCACTCGCAGTCCTTCATCTCGAGCGGATGCGGAGCGTGGTCCGTGCCGATGCAGTCGATCGTGCCGTCGGCCAGGCCTTCGCGCACGGCCTCGACGTCCTCGGCCCGGCGCAGCGGCGGGTTCACCTTGTAGAGCGGGTCGTAGGTGGCGGCCAGCTGCTCGGTGAGGAGCAGGTGGTGAGGAGTGGCCTCGGCCGTGATATCCACGCCCTGTGCCTTACCCCAGCGCACGAGGTCAACCGAACCCGCTGTCGACAGGTGACACACGTGCAGGCGCGAGCCGACGTGCTTGGCGAGCAGGATGTCGCGGGCGATGATCGCCTCTTCGGCGACGGCGGGCCAGCCGGCTAGGCCGAGCTCGCCGGACAGCGTCGACTCGTTCATCTGAGCACCCTCGGTGAGGGCCGGATCCCTGGCTGTGCTGGGCGATGACGCCTCCGAAGCCCTTTGACGTATACTCGAGGGCGCGGCGCATGAGAACGGGATCGACACGCACTTGCCGTCGTCAGAGAAGACGCGGACCTTCGAGCGCGAACGGGCCATCGAACCGAGCGATGCGAGCTGCTTGCCTTCCAGTCCCTTGGTGACGGCACCGACGGGACGCACCTCGACCCAGTCGGCCTCCTCGCCCAGGCGCAGCACCTGGTCGACGATGGCGGCCGTGTCTTGCGTGGGTGTCGTGTTGGCCATCGCGTGGACGGCCGTGTAGCCGCCGACCGCGGCCGCTCGCGTACCGGTGAAAACGGTCTCGGCGTCCTCGCCGCCGGGCTGACGCAGGTGGGTGTGGATGTCGACGAGGCCGGGCAGGGCGATGAGGCCTTCGGCGTCGATGATGCGCGGGTCGCGCACGGCGTTACGGGCGTCGGCACCGATCGCGACGATGGTGCCAGCGGACAGCGCAATGTCGCTGGGTTCCCCGCCGAGTAGCGAGGCTCCGGTGATTAGGATGTCACGGGTCTGTTCAGTCATTGCTGTGTCCTTCCGATGCGAGAAGCAGGTAGAGGGCGGCCATGCGGATGCACACACCGTTCGACACCTGTTCAACGATGACAGATTGGTCTGAGTCGGCTGCCTCAGCGCAGATTTCGAGGCCTCGGTTCATCGGGCCGGGATGCATAACGACGGCGTTGGGAGAAAGCGTTGCGAAGCGTGCCGGGGTGAGGCCGTACTCCGCGTGGTAGGCGCCGGGCGACGGGAAGAATCCACCGCCCGCGCTCGACATGCGCTCGCGCTGCACGCGCAGCATCATGACCGCGTCGGGGTGGGTCGCGAGGGCCTCGTCGAAGTTGTAGGAGGTGGCGCAGCTCCAGGTCTCCACGCCGATCGGCAGGAGCGTTGGGGGTGCCACGAGGGTGACGCGGGCGCCCAGGAGCGTCAGGAGATCGACGTTGGAGCGCGCCACGCGCGAGTGAAGGACGTCCCCGACAATGACGACGTGTGCGCCGTCGAGGCCGGAGCCGGGGGCGGTCGTCCCATTCTCGCCAAGCGACGGGGCGTAGTGGCGGCGCAGGGTCATCGCGTCAAGGAGAGCCTGCGTCGGATGCTGGTGGGTGCCGTCACCCGCGTTGAGGACCGGCAGATTCATCCAGCCGGCGTGCGCGAGACGGTGTGCAGCGCCCGACGAGGAGTGGCGCACGATGACCGCATCTGCGCTCATGGCCTCCAGCGTGAGCGCGGTGTCCTTGAGGGACTCGCCCTTGGAAACCGAGGAGCCGCGGGACTGGAAGTTGATGACGTCGGCGCTCAGGCGCTTGGCGGCGGTCTCAAAGGAGATGCGGGTGCGCGTCGAATCCTCGAAAAAGAGGTTGACGACGGTTTTTCCCTGAAGCGTCGGAAGCTTCTTGACGCCGTGGCGCTGAGTGGCGGCCATCTGCTCCGCCGTGTCGAGGATCAGAATCGCCTCCTCGCGCGTCAAATCACGGATAGAAATGAGATGGCTCAGGCTCATCGTTTACAGGCCTTTCCCGAGAAGGACGCCATCGCGCCCGTCTGTTTCGTCGAGCAGGATGGTGACGATTTCGTCGCGGGAGGTCGGCAGGTTCTTGCCGACGTAGTCCGGGCGAATCGGAAGCTCGCGGTGGCCACGGTCGACGAGGACTGCGAGCTGAACGGCCGCAGGGCGACCGATACGAGTAAGAGCATCGAGCGCAGCCTTGATGGTGCGGCCGGTGTACAGTACATCGTCGACAAGGACGACGGTCTTACCGTTGATGCCAGTGCGAGGCACCAGAGTCTCTTTCGGAGCTCTCAGGGGCTGAGAGGCCAGGTCGTCGCGGTACATCGTGGTGTCGATGATTGCGAGTTCCGCGTAGGTGCCGGAGACTTCCCGAATCCGATTGACGAGGCGGCGTGCCAACGTTGCGCCACGAGTGGGGATACCGGCGATCACCAGATTATCGCTGCCGCCGTTTCGTTCGACGATTCATAGGCGATGCGTGTCAGGGAGCGTGCGACGTCGCCAACTCCCAATACTTCTTTGCCGCGCGATGCGCGATCTGCGTGCACTTCGGCCACGCTTACTCCTTCCCCGCCTCACGGGACGGTCATTAAAGGATCTGTCGTACATCAATCCTACGCTCCTCGTCACGAGCCGGTGTGACGCCTCCACGTGTGAAACACCACGTGAGTGGCGTTAGACTGCAGGAATGAGCCAGCAGTCGAAGCAGTCCAAGCCCGGGCAAAGGACCGGTGTGACGCCGTTGGCGCACGACCGTCCGATGTCTGGACAGCGCGTGACGCTTGACGATATCGCTCTCGCTGCCGGAACATCGATCGCGACCGTGTCACGCGCTCTTGGGGGATCTCCGCGCGTCGCAGCCCCAACACGCGAACGAATCGAAAAGGTGGCCGAACAGCTCGGCTACCGGGCAAACATCGCGGCGTCTCTCCTCGCTTCGGCGCGGCCGCAGATCCTGGGCCTCGTCTGTTCCCTCAGCCAGGAACTACATGTTCGCTACCGTGCTGAGGCCCTCCGATACGCTGAGGATCGGGGGTTTCGGGTCATTGTGGGAGTCGATTGATACCTCGCGCGATGTCGACCGAGCCTGGGAGTCTGTTCTGCAGCTGCGCGCTCAGGCCGTCATTGCTGTCGACTCGACCTGCATCTCGACGCGCTTTCCGAATACTCCGGCCGTCCTCATTGGTCAGCGCGCGCCTCGTCGAGACATTGATCTTGTGACGAGCTCCAACGAACGCGGTATGGGGCAAGCGATTGCTCTTCTCGCCCAACGTGGCAGCCGACGCATTGCCTTCCTTGAAGGGCCTCCCGGGCCCTCCGCACGAGCGCGCAAAGCGGCTTTTACGCAGGCGTGCATCACTCACGAGGTCGATGCGCTCACTGTGCCGGGCGGTGACAACGTCGACGCTGGCTTCCTCGCTGTCCGAGCGGGTCTCCCTGCCGGAGTTGATGCACTCGTTTGCTACAACGACCAGTGCGCGCACGGTGCCATTCTTGCTCTCCTCGGGGACGGCCTCGTTCCGGGGCGCGATATGTTGGTTGTGGGCTGCGATAACTCGGCGATCGCTTCGTCGCGCGCCCTCTCTCTGACGTCGATAGATCGTGCGCCGTCACGTGTCGCGAGCCTCGCTGTCGATCAGGCGATCGCACGAGCGCTCAGCGACGGCGGCAGCCCGGCTCGTCAGCGTGTTGACACGGAACTCGTCGTGCGGGCGAGCACGGGACAGCCGCGCGGAACGAACTGCCCGTGAGCCCGGCCCGCGCGACCGTCCGCGCTTACTGCACTGAGGACATCAGGCACTCAACGAGCGTGGCATGCACGTTGGGTGTGTGCCGAGGAGAATCGATCCCTTGTAGCGCACGTCGAGCGGAGTTCCGTCCAAGCGCGTCGCGAGCGCACCGCACTCGGTGGCGATGAGCGTCGCTGCGGCGATGTCCCACGGTGAGACCCACATGTGGACGAATGCTCCAGCCCGGCCGACAGCAACTTCCACGCACTCGAGCGCTGCGGAGCCGTAGCGCCGATGGCCACGGCTGTCCTGAAGCGCGCGGGCAAGCCGAGGCAGCGCGAGGATCTCTTTGATGTCGGTGATGATGATGGCGTCACGATACGTTGACACATCCGTTGCCTGCGTGAGAGGAACCCCATCGACCCACGCTCCTTGGCCTCGGATCGCGTGATAGATGCGTCCGGCGACAACGTCGGCGACCACGCCAAGGACCGGAGTTCCGTCCTCGCACAAGGCTAAGGACACCGCATAATCGCGGTGGGTTTCCACGTAGTTCATCGTGCCGTCGATCGGATCAAGGACCCAGACGAGTCCGGCGAAAGAGTCAACGGCGTGCCCCTCCTCCCCCAGCAGTGGTAAGCCTGTCACCGCGTGAAGATGGGAGGCAATATCCGCTTCGATCGCTTTATCGACGGCCGTGACGAGGTCGTTACGATTTGCTTTCGTGTGAACGTCAAGCTCGACGGGTGGGTGGAGGGCAATGTTCATCCCCCTGCGAACAGCCTCAATAGCCGCGTTGAGCAAATGCTCCATATCAACCGTCATGCTCACGATTCCTCCTTCGCTTCGCTGAATTCACGGTCAGCGCGCAGGTTACGCTCCTCAAAGAATGCGACCATGATCAGGCAGGCGAGGCCAACCGCTGCGGATACAAACAGCACGGTGAATGTCGATGACCAGCCGTGGAGGTGCCATCCGAGGACCGTCACTCCGTCCTTCGTCGGGTCTGCAATGCGGCCGAGAAGAACCTTGGCCATCGAATCGCCAAAGACGTAGCCGAATGCTCGAGGAACTGCGTTGACGACCACGGTCGCGGTCTTCGGCGCAAAACCGATGACGCAGATGCCAATCAAGGTGACGGGGCCGAAGATAAGGAAGCCGATCATGAAGAGAGCTCCGTAGACGACAGGAGCTGTCGTCGCATGCGCGTAGACGAAGAGCGGGGATGACCACAGCGCCCATGCCGATAGCGGCGCTCAGGGCGCGCCGACCGCCCATCTTGTCTGAGAAGTATCCCCACAGAAGAGAGCCGGCGAGGCCGCCGAGTTCCAGCGCGATGGTCGTGTTCACCGCGAGGTAATCGGAGAAACCAAGCTCCTGACGTGTGTAGAGCACGTTCCAGTTGTCGATGCCAATGCGCACGCAGTACGCGGCCACATTAGCGATGCACAGGAACCAGACGGCAGGATTCTTGACAACGTAATCGAGCAGGATCCGACCCTTGGAGACGGAGCTTGTAACCGCATCAGCCTTCGACTCGGGTTCACCGAAGATCGCCTCGGGCGTGTTCCAACCGTGCTCCTTGGGATCGTCCTTACCGAAGAACCAGCCCCATATGCCGATTGGGATGCAGATGACGGCGGGGACGATAAACATGCCGATGACAGATCCGTTGAACAGCGTGTTCGCGCCCCAGAGAGCGAGAACGCCCGCCACCATCGCGCCAACGTTGTGCGAGGCATTCCACCAGCCGATGAAGCGACCGCGCAGGGCACGGGGCGTCCATCGGTTCATCGTCGAGTTGCAGCAGGGGCCGCCGGGAGCCTGGAAGAGGCCATTGAGTGACCACAGGAGGATCATCCAGCCGTATGGGCTGTGGAACCATGCGAGCACGAGGCCGATGAGGATCGACGTGACACCCGAGGCGAGCAGCAGTGCGGAGATGACCTTCTTGGTGTTCTTGCCATCAATGAAGAACCCGAGAATGAGTCCGCCGAAGCCGTAGGTTAGCGAGAAGGCGAAGCCGATCGTGCCGAGTTGAGTCGTCGTTAGCCCGACCTGTTCAACGAGGAAAGGCTGCGCGGACTTGAAGTTCGTACGTAGCAGGTAGAAGCCGCCATACACGATGACGAGCACGGCGTACGTCTTGAGGAACTCCATGAGCCACTTTGTACGTTGCTGCTCGAGCGTCAGGGACGTGGGTGGAGACGTACGAATATCGAAAATGTGGGATAGATGCGTCATTGCTGTCTCTCCAGTGTTGTTGGTGTACGCGGGTGATGATGGCGACGGTGCCATCGGCGTCACGCCACCAGAATACAAACGCTTACATTCAGTGTCAAGAGTCGCGTGCGCATGAAAGGCGTCGGTTATGAACTGGTGTCAAACGACTCAATGTATGAGCATTTGGTTGGTATTGAGGGTGATGCGTGTCGAATACTCCTCGGCCCGCTTGTCAGTGACGTAAGCCTGTCACCGTGTGACGGCGAATTATACCCCGTAGGGGTATCTTGGTATACCCCTACCGGGTATCTCGGCTTCGTGAGCGATACGCAGTCCTGTTGGCGCTGCGATGAAAGGGGCAAAGCCGGTAAAATTCAATGAGCGCCGACGGCGCCTCAGATGCTTCTCTATAGAAAGGCCACACCATGACGATCGAACAGCTTCCCCACCCCGAGGTCCACGGTGGCGGCTGTGGCTGCGGCGAGCACGACGTCGCCGAACCGACCATTGATGCGACCGCTATCCCCCACCGTCTCCGTCACGCAGCTGTTCTCGGCGCAGCCCAGTCGATGAACGCCGGTGAATCCTTCATCATTCGCGCTCCCCACCTGCCTCGTCCGCTGCTTGCTCAGATCGCACAGCTGCCCGGCGAGTGGACCTTCGAGGTCCTCACCGACGGGCCCGAGCACTGGGACGTGAAGGCGACGCGCACCGCGCTGTGAGCCGCCGTCCCCCGCTCCGGCGCGCGGCTGGGTCCATTCGGCGCGCCCGTGCCGGAGCGGGTTCGGGGCGGTGCCCGTCGGCTGTCGGGGGACACGGCTCCCCCTTCACGCCATAGCGTCTCCGGGCGTCACGAGTCGATGTCGGGGATGTAGCCGGGGCGCACGGCGAAGGATTGGAGAACTTGTTCCCCTCCCAGCAGACTGCCGCGCATCTTCTTCTCGAGCCCTTCCAGCGGTTTCGGCGTCGAGCACCGCCCGTCGGAAAGACGGCACGCGCTGAACTGAGGGGGCGCCTCCCCGTCCTCACTCGGTTCGATCGCGTAGGCGTAGCCGTCGCGCACGTAGAATCGTGCACTCCTCAGCTCGGGCTTCGCCAAGGGCAGCGTCGCCAATTGCGTGACCCGTGCCGACTGGGCGTCGAGCTTGAACACATGGCCGTAGGGCGTCGCGAACGTGTAGAACTGCTCATCGTACTGGCCGAAGAAAGCAGTTTCTTGATAACCCACAGCGAAAGGAGCCCCCTCTTCGTCCGTCACCATCCGGATGCGGCGCTCCCCCGTTCCCAGGTCCCATTCGTTGAGGAAAATGGTCGTCCTCCCCTCGTCGCCATCCGAATCGCGTGTGACGAACTCAGGTGAGTCCAAATACATGAGGTGGTAGAAGACATCGTCCGCACACCACAGATCCGTGCGGAACACTTCGATCCGTGTTTCTGGGAGCCACCGCGAGCACCGGGGCAGGTCCCCATCGTGGGGTGAGACCTGAGCGAGTATGTCGTAGCCGTCGGGCGCTCCTGACTCCGCGGAGTCCGATTGCGCGCTGTCCGACTCCCGCTGCGCTCGGCGGGCGGGAGGCGGCGAACTCGGATGCGCTTTCCGAAGGATGGGAGTGATCCTCGTGGACGTGGACGAGAGCACCCTCCCCCGCACTCCCCGTTTGTCAGATAGAACTCTTGGTTCTCAGACCGATCCCTGATTCCCCCACTGTCGATGTTGTACGCCCGTTGCACGGGGCCCTCGACGTAGAAACTGAGGACGCTGCCGTCAGTGCTCGAGACGAAGCGCCCCACCTCGTGCCCGCCGTCCACGGTGCGGGGGAACGCCGAGGCGCCGTCGTCAGTGATCAGGTACTCGTACGCCGAGTCGCCGACACTGAGCACCGGCCCGTTCCAAGTCATTTCCGAGCTGAGGAGCCCCTGGGTCCACGCGGCGCTCATGCTGCCGTCCTGCTGGAAGGCGACCAGGTACCCGTTCGCGGTATCCGGGGGGCAGCCCGTTCCTGATCCCCTGACTGCTCAGCCTGACGACCAGGAACGCGCCCGAGGTCGTGAACCCCTCCAGGTACCCCACGTCCTCCGTTGTCGAGTGCGCGCATGAAACACAGCAGACGACCAATGCGGCCGCGCTCGCAGATGCGCACAGCGCATTACTGATACGGCGAATGCCGTGTTCCATGCCGCACCGCCTCGATCAGAGTCGCCTGTAGATGTACGAGAGCGAACTATCGCGGATGTCCGACGGGAAAACAGCATTGCCCCCATCGCCATCAACATCAAGGCCTGCACCATAGTAGTAGGCGTACCACACCAACTGCGAGCAATTCAGACTTTTAATATTGTACTCCTTGTTCGACCAGAAACGCCAGTTGTAGGGGTAGTGGAGCAGATGGTTGTAGGCGTAAGCCGCCGCAGCGTCTTGGGTCGCCTGAGAGGTGTGGAAGTAAAAAAGGACGGTTCCCGAGGGAACTGTTACATTCCACACCCAGTCCCAGTTCGACCCTCCAGGTTTTCCAGCCGCCTCAACAATCCAATCACGTCCGGAGAATATCCCAACATGACCGTAATGTGGAACCCCAGGACTCCAGTAGACATCACCGACGTAGTCTGATTTCGGAAGCAAATACGTCGCACCCGCTGTTCCGTCGATAGAGGCCAGGTCCGCGCCCCCTCCTCCGATCTGCATATCTTGCATTTCGGACTCGTATTTCTCCTTCGCAGCGCGCTGTTCAGCCAGGACGCTTCGCGCGTACTCTTGAACAGACATCCCCTTCTCCGAGGATTCGGCATCGAGTGCGCTCGCGAGCTCAGAGGCGGACACTCCTGGATTCAGCGCCAAGAGTTCATCGAATTCAGAGTCGTGCTCTGTAGCAGCATTGGCTAGCGTCGGCATGAAGAATGTCGAACACACCAGACACTGAACCAGTAGCGCACGGACGACTTTGAATGTGCGTGTGTGTGACATGGGAGTTCCCCCGTTCGTCCTCCAGTAACCCTAATCTGACAACCAGAGCTACCTCAGCGCTACCAGGCCCAACGATCGAATTGTCTGACAGAATATATGAAACGGAACACGTTCATCTTAGTAATTCAAATCATTTGACCTCAAATTATTTCAAATCATCCCACTACTCATATGAGTCATATTTCAATTCTGACCATGAGTACAGTAAAATATGCACCCTTTCCTTGAGAATGGTGTGGAGACTCAGGGAATCGCGCACTCCCTGGGACCACGACCAGCGCTCAGATGTCAAGCGGGCGCAGCAGTTCGGGCGCGGGCAGGCGCCCGTCGACCACGTAGGCGCGGAACACGGGGGCGGCCTGCTCCCCGGTGAAGACCTCCTCGGGGTGGACGCGGACGGCGGCGGGCCCGCCCTCGCCGGGGTCCCACTCGATGCCCATCCAGCTCTCAGGATCTGCGACCGGCTCGCGGGCGACGACGTAATGCTTGTACGAGCCGTCCTGGCCGGTGACGCGGATCTCGACCGTCATCACCCCGGTGGAGCCCGCGCACTGGATGTACGTCGAACGCGCGGGGTCGTCGGCTGCCACGTCCTCGGGGCGCTCGGCACCGGGGGGGCAGCTCCCACACGACCATCGCGTACATGTGCGAGCCGTCGAAGCACCTGGGCGCGGTGAGCACCTCGGTGATCCCGTCGGCGACCGCCTCGGGAGCGCTCTCAGCGGAGAACTCCTCGACGGGCCCCGCCTCCGCGAGCAAATCCGTTCTTGCGAACCGTCTCATACTTCCTGCCTCGGCATGGTCCAGCACCTCTCCCCACCGATAGTAGCCGCCGCGCGGAGCCGGCGCCCGGCCCTCGCGGGGCGCGTCGGCTCCCTGCCGCCGCTGTGCGCCCGCCATCTCACGGCTGGAGGCGCCCGGGCGCACCGGGCCGGGGGCGCTCGGCGTACCAGGCGTCGTAGTCCCGGTTGAACTGGTCCCAGAGGGCGTCGTCGAGCGCGAGCTCACGAAGGGCGCCGTTCTCACCACGGGAGTTCTCGTCGAACCAGGCTTTGCGCATTTGCTGCGGCAGATCAACCAGGCGCAACTCGGTCTACTGGCCAGCAGCACACGGCACCGCTGTTCTAAATTGGTGTCATTCATTGCTCGGCCTCAGTGGTTCTGGGTTGATGCCCTCATATATCTCCGGTCCACCAGATTCCAGGCAGGATGATCGACCACGGCTCCCACGTGTCCGCCACGACGCGGATCCAGCCGTTCGTGAAATCGAGGTGCAACCAGCCCGGGCCGCCGTCCACCGCCAGCAGACGGTTCATCTCGAATGCTTTCAAGCGGACGGCGAGGTCCTGGGGGTCCATCTCGTCCCACATCGCCTCGCCCGCGCTCTGCCCCACGAAAGCGCCCCAAATCTGAAGCCCCATGGCTCCGGCATGGATGACTGGAACGGTGTCCGACACCAGTTCGGAGCTCGTCACCGTCGCTGGCAGCAGAGAACCAATGCGCTCACGGATGTTCCTCACCATTAGCGTTCGGATGCCTTTCCGCGCGATCGAAGACCAGCGCGAGCCGAGTTGACGAATACTGGCACCGCGTGTCGAGAACAATGCGGAACTCCGGTGGCCAGGCCTTCCGCTGCGAGTATATCTTCGCGCGCGCTCGCCGACCAGTGCGGCGGCTACGCCTTATGATCAACGATCAACAAGGGCGGGCATGCAGTCACAGCACTGGTCGCCGAGTGGTCAGTACTCCTCGAGCAGTTCGTCCAGCTCGTCGTCGACCAACTCCGCGGACTCGACGGGCTCGGCGCCCTCGGGCAGGGCGCGGGTCGGAGCAGGCAGATCCTCGAGGCGGTCCGCCACCGGTGCGCCCGGATCGGCGCTGTGGGGACCGCTGCCCTCGGCGGCGTCCAAGCCGGTGACGGCGCCATCGGGGCCGACAATACCGCCGTCCACGTGGGCAGCGCCTCTGCCGCTCGGGCCGCCGCTGGCCCAATCGGGATCAGTGCCGATGTCGGCGCCACCGGTCCGGTCGGCACTCCCCTGCCCGCCGACTCCGGCAGTATCGGCACCACCGTCCCCGCCGACGGGGGCTTCTCCCGCCGCCAGAACGGTCCGCAGCGCCATCACTGGGCCGATCAGCGCCTGCCGTACCAGCGTCTCCGGTGTCCCCGGCACCAGCGCCGTCGTCGCCAGCCGCGCCATCGGCCTGCCCAGCCCCCGCCTCGTCGAAGTCCCCGTCGTCCCCGCCGCGCCGCGCCCACGAGGAGGCGATGTCCTTGCGGATCGCGTCGAGCACCGCGTTGACGAAACGGGCGAGGCGTCGGTGGAGATCGAACGGACGATGGAGATCGCCTCGTCGATCGCCGATGATCGGCGACACGTCGTCCGAATTGGCCAGCATCTCCCACACCGCCACGCGCATGACCGCCAAGTCCACGGCGGCCACCCTGTCCAGCCCGGGGACGCGCGCGTGGGCCTCGATCAGGTCGTCGATGCGGCGCAGGCTGTCGGCCACGCCCGCGATGATCTGGATCGAGTACTCCGGCAGGGGCGTCTGCGCGGCGGTGATGACGCGCCGCTCGCGCAGCAGGTCGCGCAGGACCTCGGGGTCGCGGCCCATCCCCGCTGGTCCGCCTCGAAAACCACGTCGGCGGCGCGTTTGCGGGCCTTCGTGCGCGAGGTGAAACGGTGCTGGCGCGACATCAGTCGGTCACGCGACCCGAGTACGAGCCGTCGCGGGTGTCGACCTTGACGCGGGTGCCCTCCTCCATGAAGAGGGGGACCTGGATCTCATAGCCGGTCTCCAGCGTCGCGGGCTTGGTGCCGGCGGAAGACCGATCGCCCTGCAGACCGGGCTCCGTGTGCGTGATCGTCAGAACGACGGTGGCGGGCAGCTCGACGAACAGGACGGTGCCGTCGTGCTGGGAGACGATAACGTTCTGGTTCTCCACCATGAAGTTGCGCGCGTCGCCCACGGTTTCGGCGGGAACGTTGATCTGTTCGTAGGTGGACTGATCCATGAAGACGTAGTCGGTGCCATCCTGGTACAGGTACGTCATGTCGCGACGGTCGACGGTCGCGGTCTCGATCTTCAGGCCCGCGTTGAAGGTCTTGTCGACGGTCTTGCCGGACAGGACGTTCTTGATCTTGGTGCGCACGAAGGCCGGGCCCTTGCCGGGCTTCACGTGCTGGAATTCGACAACCTGCCAGAGCTGGCCGTCGATCACCATAACCAGGCCGTTCTTCAGATCATTGGTCGTTGCCACAGGGGTACCTCACTTGAGAAGGAATCAGTAATCAGGGGTCAGTTTACACGCGCGTGCGACCAAATCCGCGACTTCTTGCGGGGTGCGGTCACTCGTATCCACTGTTGTGTCGGCCACGGAGGCGTATGCCTCGCGCGCTTGTTTCATGAGCTGGGTCAGCACGGCGCGGGGCGCACCCAGGCCGACCGAGCGCGGAGCGCCGAGGCCTTCTCGGCGTGATACCGCGGAAAGATCGGCGCTGAGCTCGATGACGAACGCGCCGTTTGCACGCGTCCGCTCGATCGACGAGGCAGTAGCTGGGTCGAGCGGCTGAGAGGCACCAAGCGTGACAATGCCCTCGTCGAGACCAAGGAGCCGCTCGGCTTCTACGCGTGCTGTGGTGGCCAGGCGCGGATCGCGTCCGACCACGAGGGTGCGCATAGGTGCGCCGAGGCGTTCCTCGACGGCGGCGTCGACCTCGTAGAGCGGCAGTTCGTGACGGCGGGAGAGCTCACGTCCAACGGTGGTTTTGCCGGAGCCAGTCACTCCGATCAACACGATGAGGCTCATGCGCGAATGCCGATCTGAGACGCGGGGGCCCGCAGCTCCTGCGGATCGACGGAGACCGTCCCGGGATTTGCGATGCCGTCCAGGAGGACGAAACGCAGGATGCCGCGTCGTACCTTCTTATCGGAGAGCATGATGTGGGTGAGCTCGTCGAGAGTGCTTCCCTCGTAGCGAGTCGGCAGCCCGACGCGTGAGAAAAGCTGGTCGTGGCGAGAAACATCGTCAGCGCTGAGCAGCCCCCGGGCTTGGGCCAGGCGTGCCGCGAAGCAGCAACCGATAGCAACGGCATCTGCCGTGGCGCCAGGTGTAGTCGTTCGCGCGCTCGATGGCGTGCGCGAGGGTGTGCCCGTAGTTGAGAATTTCGCGCAGGCCGCCCTCCGTCAGGTCGGCAGAAACAACGCGGGCCTTGACTGCGATCGCGCGGGTGGTGATCTCAGCGAGCTGCGGGCTGTTCGATCGCAGAAGCTCGCTCGGTTCCGTCTCCTCGACGATGCGCAGGATCTCCGGGTCCGCGATGAAACCGCACTTATGACCTCGGCGGCACCGGCCGCCAGATCGGGCGTGGGAAGGCTCTCGAGGAGATCCATATCGGCAACCACGGAGGTTGCCGGATAGAACGAACCGACGAGGTTCTTCCCGACGGACGTGTTGATTCCTGTCTTACCGCCAACGGCCGCGTCAACCATAGCGAGGAGCGTCGTCGGAACGTTGATGAGGGTGATACCGCGCAGCCACGTTGCGGCGACGAAACCAGCCATGTCGGTGGTCGCTCCCCCGCCCATGGCGACGATCGCGTCTTTACGTCCGAGCTGGAGACGACCGCACTCGTCCCACAGGGACGCAACAACCTCGATTGACTTGCCGGCCTCGGCATCGGGGTGGTCGGCAGTTGAGGCCTCGATCCCCTGTTCACGCAGGTACTGCGCTAGGGCCTCCGCTCGGCTAGCGAGAGGATGCGCGTGAATAATGAGCGCCTTCGTCGCGGCCTCGTCGAGGGCATCGCGGATCGGCTCGAAGCCGAGTCCGTGTCCAACTGTAATAGTCGAGGGGTGTTCTCCGGTGACGCGGATAATCGTGCTCATGCGCGCTCCAACTGCTGGGCGATGGCGGTGACGACGTCGTCGACGGGACCAGACCCTGACTCGACGACGATGGTGGCGACGGATCGGTAGTGAGGCTCGCGCTCGGTGCGCAGGCGCGCGAGCGTGCCGGACGGGTCGTCGGCCAGCAGCGGCCGATGCGTCTTCGAGGCGGTGCGACGAACGAGCTCCTCGTGGGGAGCATCGATGTAGACGACCGTGTGCCCGGATAGGAGCTCCCGAACGGCGGGAGTCGCTGCCGCTCCCCCGCCCAGGGACACGACGGCATCGTGCGTGAGCGCATCGGCGACCGCTTCGGTCTCCATCACGCGAAAAGCCGCTTCTCCGTCGGTGGCGAAGATGTCAGCGATCGGACGGCCTTCGCGCTCAACGACGAGGGCGTCTGTATCGATGTGGTCAACGCACAACCGCTCGGCGAGCAGGCGCTCAACCTTGGACTTGCCCGCACCTGGCAGACCCACGAGGACGACGGGGCACTGAGCACTCATGCGCGCTCGCCCACCACCGCGAGGTACGCCTCGAGATTCCTGCGCATCTCGCCAACCGATCGGCCGCCAGCGTGATCCGACAGGGCATCCGCGAGCACGAGAGCCACCTCCGCCTCGGCGATGACTGCGCCGGGCACCACCTGGCAGGTGTCGGAGCGCTGGTGCAAGCCCACCGCTTCCTCACCCGTCGCAAGGTCGACGCTGCGCAAGGCGTGCGGAACGGTCGAGATCGGCTTGAAAGCAGCGCGTGCGACGATCGGCGCGCCATTGGACGTACCTCCTTCGATGCCTCCGGCATGGTTGGAGGCGCGCGCCAGGTGACCATCCTCGCCCCGCACGATTTCGTCGTGGGCCGCGGAACCGAGCAGCGCGGCCTGCGTGAAACCGTCTCCGATCTCAACGCCCTTGACGGATTGGATCGACATGAGTGCGGCGGCCAAGCGCGCATCGAGGCGCTCGCGCGCGGTCACGTGTGTCCCCAAGCCGACTGGAACGTCGTATGCGATCACTTCGGCGACGCCGCCGATCGTGTCGCCCGCCTGCTTGGCAGCATCGACGGCTGCCTCGAAGCGGGCGTTATCCTCCGGATCGAGTGTGCGCATCGAAGCCTCGCACAGCGCCGCCTCGTCCGCGGGAGTAGGCGTCAACGAGGCCGTGGCGTGCTGGGCCCCAACGGAGACGACGTGGGACACGAGACGAACGCCGGCGACCTGCTCGAGGAGGGCTTCGGCGAGCACACCGAGCGCAACGCGGGCGGCAGTCTCGCGGGCGCTCGCGCGCTCAAGGATGGGGCGAGCCTCGGACAGGTCGTAGGACAGCATTCCGGGCAGGTCCGCGTGACCGGGCCGGGGCCTTGTCAGCGGACGGTTACGAGCGATCTCGCGTTCGTCTCCCGTTCCCGCGTCGATGAGAAGCTCCGACGGATCGACCGGATCGGCACTCATCACCGTCTCCCACTTGGGCCATTCAGAGTTGCCAATGCGAATAGCCACCGGGGCGCCGATTGTCACGCCGTGACGCACGCCGGCCAGGATCGATACCTCGTCGGCCTCGAACTTCTGCCGAGCGCCACGGCCGTAGCCGAGGCGACGACGCGCGAGGCCACGGCGCAGGTCCTCCGTCGTCACATGCAACCCGGAGGGCAGTCCCTCGATCGTTGCGAGCAGTGCGGGTCCGTGCGATTCACCGGCGGTCATCCATCTCAGCATGCCTCCCAGTGTCCCACAAGCGATAAGCCTTGTGCGAAACGGCTCTCACGAGCTGAACGGTCACGACTGAGGTGCTTGGTCCCCATTCGTCGCAGTACCAGGCTCTGTACCGAGGATATCGATGACGACGCACAGAGTGTCGTCACCGGCAGCCAGGTCCGGAGGGATTGTGATGGCCAGTCGTGACCCCACTTTCTGGTCAACGAGGGCCGTTGCGAGCCCCTTCATCGCCGTTCCCAAGTTGATGACCTCGGGGACGCCGGTCTCCCACGTGGACACGCGCACGGTACCGTCGGTCCAGCCGAGAACCGTGAACTGCGCGACGACCCGGTCGCCTTCGTGGACCTGCACCCCATCACCCTTGATAAGGGTCTGGGTCGTGACGCCGCCGGGCAGCGTGTCACTGTGGCTGATGATCGGCCCCTCCGGGCTCATCTCAACGCTCATCGGACCGACGCTCGCGTCGACCGAGGTACCGGTTGCGATCGAAGGCAGGATATCGACGACGTCGACTTCGATGGTATTCGGCGATCCGTCACCCATCGTAATGGAACGGAACGCGAGTACTCGTGTACCCTCGCGTTTGCCAGTGACCAGACGTGACAGGTCGTCATTGATCTGGCCGGAGCCGACGATGCCGAGGCTCATCTGGGGGCGGCCGGACTCGGAGAGCATGCGTCCGCTAGTTCCATCGAAAGCGGTGACAGAGACGAGGACGGGTGAGCCTTCAGTGATCTCACGACCGCTGCCTTCCTCGAGCACGCGTGCTTTGAAACCGTCGATCTCCAGCGGGGCCTTGATCTCGATCGTCGGTGTCGCGCCGACGCGCCCGGACACGGTCACGCGGTCGAACAGAGCGAGGGTTGTCGACTGGGTAGCGGATTCGGGCGCGCTCGCTTCGTCTGCGGCGGGGCGGGGGTGGAACGCCCACCAGGCGAGTCCACCTCCCGCGGCGATGAGAACCACCGTGAGAACAACGCGCAGGAAGAGAGATGCGCGGGAGATGCCACGGGAGCGCTGTGCACGCGCAGCCGCGCGCTGCGAGGATCCGCGTGCGCGGCTGACGGCGCGGGCATCAGGTGACGACGACTCGGGGCTCATGCGGGGAATCGTAGGAGACTGAGAGTCGATCTGCGCGATGAGCGCGTCAACACGCAGGGTCGGTTGTGGCTAACGGATCCTGCAAGGACAACGGAATCGTCGACGATTCATCGAGACGCACGTGCACCCAGTCGACGCTCAGGTCGGCGCGGGCATCTTCGGCGGCTGCGATGATACGTCCGCGCAGGTGAGCGCGGGTCGTCGCAGGCGCGATCGTCTGCGCGCGATGGACACCCTCGACGGTCGTGAGGCGTCGCATGAGTCCCGCGCGTTCCATTCGCTCCCACAGGCCATCAGCGGTGATGTCGGAGTACGACAGCTCGAGCCGAGCCACGCGCGGATCAGTGAGGCTCGCCCCACTGCGCGCGCAGTACGACGTGAGAAGCTTGTGCTTGATCGCGATGTCGAGCTCGGTGTCGATGTTGCTCCAGTCGCCACTGGCGATGGCATCGATGCCCCTGCCCCAGAGGTCGACGACGTAGGCGCGCATCGGATCCAGCTCCGCGACGGGAATACGGGCGAGCACGCGCTCACGGATCTCTCGTTGCAGCGCGACGGCGCTCGTCGTGCGTCCGTTGGCCAGCTCGAGGGGCCGAGCCGGACAGGTCGGAGTTGACCTCGCGGATCGCACGCATCGGATCAGCGAGCGCCAGGTCTTCGATCTGCAGACCGTCCTCGATCGCATGGATGAGGAGCTCCGTCATACCCGACCTTCAAGGCAGTCGTCGGCTCGGCGACGTTCGTGTCGCCGACGATGACGTGCATGCGTCGATATGCGCCAGAATCAGCCAAGGCCTCGTCGCGCGTGTTAATGATCGGACGCGAGCGCGTGGTCGCCGAGGACACGGCGTCCCACATCTGATCGGCACGCTGGGAGAACTGCAGGCGCGGCGTCGCCGCAGCGGTGTTGATCCACCCGTTACCGACGAGAATCTGGCGCGTCACGAAGAATGCGACGAGAGCATCCGCGACCTGACGGAAATCGCGGCGCCGATGGAGAAGATAGTTTTCGTGGCAGCCGTAGGAGTTGCCCTGCGAGTCAAGGTTGTTGCGGAACAGGTGCAAGTGCAGGGTCTGAGCCGAGCTCGGAGAGGGCCTCGTCTGCCTGAACTGCCAAATCCGCAAGCATGGAGGCACCAGCGCGATCCTGCTCGAGCAAATCCTCAAGACGATCGCACTCGGCAGTCGCGTACTCGGGATGAGCGCCCACGTCAGGTAGAGACGCCCGCCGTTACGCAGAAACAGGTTCGAGGAACGCCCCTGATGCAGGAGCGGCTCGAACAGCTGGCGAGCGGCGTGCTCGGCATCCATCGGGCGCCGCCGCTCGGGGACGCGGCCGTGAGCCCGTACTCCGTTTCGATGCCGAAAAACTCGACGCCTCACGTCACTGGCCGCCCTTCTGGACGAAGCCCTGGACGAACGCCTCGGCGTTGGTTTCAAGAACAGAGTCAATCTCGTCGAGGAGGGAGTCGATCGACGAGGTGCGCGCCTGAACCTGGCCGGCCGCCTCGAGGCGTCATCTTCGGGGTCGGGCCACCTGCGAAAATCTGATTCGACATTATTGGTTCTGCTTTCTGTCGTCGTTTATCGAGTGGATGTATCGCGCGCGTCGGCGATCGGGAATCGGACGAGGTCACCCTCGCCCGGGTCAAGGACGAGCGAGGACCATGAGGCCTTCACAAGGTCGGGTCGATTGGCCACCGCCCATCCACGCACGTGAGCGCGAGTGTTTGTGGGTGCCACGTCTGCGGCGCGCTCGACCTCCTCATCGGACACAAGGCGCGTGACCATGCCAGCCTTCGCGAGTCGATACACGAGGCCGTGGCTGGGACGCAGGTCCGCCCACTGCAGGTCGATGGCAGCCAGACGCGGATCGTTCCATTCGAGCCCGGCGCGTTCCTTCTGTCGCTTGACGAGCTGGTACTTGCCCACCCATTCGACCTCGGTAGCCACCGAGAAGAGATCGGCGCGCATGCGATCAAGCACTGACTGCCACAGGGTGAGGATCTCCTGATCGGCCTGCGTGGGTGTCGTGCCCGTTTCTTCAAAAGTGTCGAGAACCAGATCCACGTAGACCTGCTGGAGCTCTGCCGCCGTGTAGGCGCCGCCCGCGGTCGTCACCTTGTAGTCGAGGTCGGGATGGTGCGACACGTTCCAGGTTTCCTGCACGGGATCGTCCATGACGATCGAATCCCAGCGCAGGTCCGTGCCCTGCTCGATTGCCCACAGGACGAGCGACGTGGTGCCGAAACGCAGGAAGGCCGAGACGTCGAACATGTTGCCGTCGCCGCCGATGACGTGGAGTCGGCGGAACTGAGCCGGATTCGCATGCGGCTCGTCGCGTGTGTTGATGATTGGGCGATTGAAAGTGGTCTCCAGTCCGACTTCGTTCTCCACAAAGTCGGCGCGCTGGGACATCTGGAAGCCCGGGACCTCGCTCTTTTGCCCGCGTCCCACGCGGCCGGCACCGCAGACGACGGGGCGCGTCACCATGAAGGGCGTAAGTCCACGCACGATCGCATCGAGGTCTGTGATGCGGGGCATCTGGTAGTTCTCGTGGGTGCCGTAGGCAGCGACCTTGCCGTCGGTGTTGTTCTTGACGAGGACGATAGGTTCTTCGCCGAGTTCCTCCAGGCGTGCCATGACGCGCTGGGCGATCACCTCGCCGGCGCGGTCCCACAGGAGCGCATCGCGCGCACCGATCGTTTCGGGCGCGGAGTACTCGGGGTGCGCGTGATCGACGTACAGGCGTGCGCCATTCGTGAGGACGGCGGTCGTCGCCGCCGGGAGGGCGAGTTCTTCGGGGGTCGGCCGCGCGATGCGCTCCGAACCACCGGACGGTGCGAGGTGGTACGGATCGTCAGTGAGCAAAGACGGGTCTGCCGCAGCACGGGACATGCGCATGCCGCGCAGGTCGTTGAGCGGGTCCTCCCCCGTGTAGTCCCAGCGGACGACGCCCGCGCCCTGGGCCGGAGTGCCCTCGCGGCTGATCTCACCGTACGTGGTCACGACCTTCGTCGACAGAGCAATCGGGTTTGCCCACGCGTCGCCGGGACGGTAAACGCCGTACTCGGTCTCGGTTCCAATAATGCGTTCGCTGCTCATTTCACCGTTCCAATCGGCTTCACGCTGACGATTTCAGGGGGCCAGCCCGCTGGTACGAGCCCAGTCTTCCGGCGAGGAGGTGGCAGCGAGTTCGAGCGACTCGTTCATCTCCTCGTGCACCCCGCGCAGCAGATGATCCATGCTCAGGCCGGAAGATGCGCCCATCAGCGCGTCCTTAATCGCGTACTTCTTTGCGCGTTCGACGATACCGGCGATGAGTGCGCCGGACACGAGGTCGGACAGGTAGATGCGCTTGTGGTCGCCATTCACCAGGGGTCTGCGAGGAAGAGCGCCGTCGTCTCATTGCGCGCGTAGAGCGCGTCGACAGCGCGTTCGCTCATGCCCGCCACGGCCTCGTTGATGCCGCCGAAACGCTCGATTTCCGTTGCGTGGATCGGAACCTGGGGCGTCAGATACTTCGAGAAGATATCGAGGGCACCCGCGCGGTCAGGACGATCCACGCGGATGCGCACGTCGAGGCGCCCCGGGCGCAACATCGCCGGGTCGATCATGTCGGCGCGGTTGGATGCGCCGATGATCACGACGTTGTCGAGGGATTCGACGCCGTCCATCTCGGCGAGGAGCTGCGGGAACGATCATCGTTTCGACGTCTGAGGACACGCCCGTGCCACGCGTGCGGAACAGGGCCTCCATCTCATCGAAGAAGATGACGACAGGGGGTGTCGCCGGCTGCAGGGGTCCGCGCACGAGCGAAAATGGCGCGAATCTGGCGCTCGGTTTCGCCGACGAACTTGTTGAGCAGTTCAGGGGCCCTTTGATCGACAGGAAGAACGTCGAGCTCCCCGCGCTTCGACAGCGAGTTGGCAACGGCCTTCGCGATCAGGGTCTTGCCCGAGCCCGGGAGGCCCATACAGGAGAATGCCTCTGGGCGGGCGCAGGCCAAACTGGCGGTACAGCTCAGGATGGTTAAACGGCATCTCGATCGAGTCGCGCACCCTGCGCGATCTGATCGTCGAGACCACCGATGTCCTCGTACGTGACGTCGGGAACCTCGGGGGTGAGCAGCTGCTCGACATCCTCGCGCACGATGCGCTCAGAACGCGATGCCCGAGCGGGCGTCCACGACGAGAGAGTCGCCGGGGCGCAGGTTTCCGTGGCGCAGAGGGCCCGGCCAGCTCGAGGAGGGTCTCCGCGCCGCCTTCCGTCGCCACGAGCACGCGGTCGGCGCCAACGAGCTCGAGCACGGACACGACCTGCCCGCTGCGCGGGAAGTCATCCGCGGCCACGGCGATCATCGTGTCGTCGAGGCGCACCCACTGCCCGTACGACAGGTCAGTGACATCAAGCTTCGGAGTGACGGCAACGCGCATGCGTTTACCGCCCGTGACGACCTCGATTTGACGGGACGCGGGAAACGCCCGCACGAACGTCGCCAGAGTCTGCGGAGGACGCGCCACGTCCGCCAGCTCACCCTGGAGCCGAATCAACTCGGTGCGCGCAGTCGTCAGCGCGGTGGTGAGGCGGCCGTTCTTTTCCTCCAGCGATATCAGGCGTCGTTCGAGGGTCTGACGCGCTTCGACCTCACTCATCAGCTGCTGCCTCACGTCCCTCTGACGCCCACGTGTCGGCCTGCGCGACGACGTCGCGGCGGACCTTGCGTACCTTCTTCTCGGAGTTCACACGCTGACCGACCTTCTCCAGCGACCAGTCCTGCTCCTCGTCCCACGCGCCGCCCTGGCCTTGCGCTGCCTTCGCCGGGCGCGTTGAACGCTCCTGCGGCGTGACGCCAGGCGCGAGGAGGCGGGTGACAACCAGGAAACCGGTGTGAGCAACCATGCGGTGCTCGGGACGCACCGCCAGGCCGTCAAGGTGCCATTCGCGGCGCATGTCCTCCCAGGCAATCGGGTCTGTGAAACGCTCGGAGGCGCGCAGATCCTCGACGAGGCGCGACATCTGGGTGACGGTTGCGACGTAGCACACGAGCACGCCGCCCGGGATGAGCGCATGGGTGATGGCCTCGATGTTCTCCCAGGGAGCCAGCATGTCCAGCACGATGCGGTCGACGCTGCCTTCCTCGGCAGCCCACAGGACCTCATCGACGTCGCCGACGCGCAGATCCCACGCGGGGTGACGGCGACCAAACCACAGGTCGACGTTGGCGGCCGCGATGTCAGCGAAGTCCTGGCGCCGCTCCACGGAGATAAGACGGCCCTGCGGGCCAACCGCATCCAGGAGAGCCATCGATAGCGCGCCGGAGCCAGCGCCGGCCTCGACGACGGTCGCGCCGGGGAAGATATCACCCATGTGGGTGATAACCCCAGCGTCCTTGGGGTAGACGACGGCGGCGCCGCGGGGCATCGACATCACGTAGTCAACCTGAAGCGGGCGTAGGATCTGGAACTGGCGGCCTTCCTCCGTGACGATCACCTGGCCGTCGGGACGGCCAATGACGTCGTTATGGTCGAATCCGCCGCGGTTGGACTGGAAACGACCACCCGCTCACGAGAATCACCTGGTGGAAGCGTCCCTGGGGTCGCGAACCTGCACACGGTCGCCCTCGGAAAGGACGCCTCGGCGGGTGGGCTGGCCAAAACCGGTGGCCGACATCGAAGTATTACGCTGAATAGTCATTACGTAAAGGATACCGCTTGCCACCTGCTGCGCCCATGGCAGGACACAGATGAGGGTGGGAGGGGTTAGCGTGGTATTCATGACAGACCTGATCACCCCTTCTGCTAACGAGCGCACGTGGGAACCCGCTCTTTCGGCCTCGCGAGCGAAGGAATACGAGCGCTGCCCCTGCAGTACCGTCTTCACGTCCTGGATGGTACCGCGAACCGGAAACACGCGCGAAGGCGCTGGGAACAATCGTGCACACGGTGCTGGAAAAAGTCTTTTCGCTCTGCCTGCGCAGAGCGCACGCCTGAGGCTGCGCGCGCCAGGTGTGGCCGCAATACGAGGCCCTGGCGATCGAAGAACCCGGAGGTTCCCGCGTTAGTTCGTGACGATGCGGACCGCGATGCCTGGCTTGACGAGGCACGCGCGGTCATCGACGGGTACTTTGCGATTGAGCAGCCTCAGTGGATCGCGCCCGCAGCGCTCGAGCAGCGCGTGACAACGACGACATCGGGGGCGTGCGTCTCCTCGGTTTCATCGACCGTGTGGACCGTGCCCCGACGGACGGCTGCGGGTCGTGGACTACAAGACCGGGAAGGTACCGGGCCCGCGTTACGTGGACGAGGCCCTGTACCAGCTGCGTTTCTACGCGCTGCTCCTCGCGCACGCAGGTGCTTCCTTCTCGCATGCAGCTCGTCTATCTGAAAGGCCGGCCAGGTCATCACCTTTCGATCCCTGAAGCGGGCGATATCGCGAAACTTTTGAGCGTCACATTGACCAGCTCTGGGACTCGATCGCCCGCGACATCGAGAATGACTCGTTTTGCACTCGCAAGAATCCCGCTGTGCAACTGGTGCGGGGTGCGATCGCTCTGCCCGGTGTTCGGTGGAACCACTCCCCGCTGCCCCGAGCAACATGCACGGTGGCTGTCGCGGACTCGGCTAGGCTAGACGCATGGACTTGAAGCAATGCGGCCGCACCGGGCTCTACCTGTCGGCTATTGGTATCGGCACGCTCACCTGGGGCCGTGACACCGACGGCCCCGAAGCGCTCGACATGCTGCGCCGTTTCGTCGACGCAGGCGGCAATCTGGTGGAATGTTCCGCGTCCCATGGCGACGGTATGGCGGTCGACATCTTTGTCCGAGGCCATCTCAGCTGTGGGTCGCCACCGCGTGGCGTGGCGTGGCGCGGCGGCGTGCGCCGAGCGTCCGAAGGCGCGTGGGTGAGCGCCGCGGGGCGCGGCGATCTGCTGCGCAGTCTCGATGATGCCCTCGCACGGTTGGACACAGACTACGTGGACGTGTGGATGGTCGAACTCGCGCGGAGGGTTCCCCTAGAGGAGACACTCGAGGCGGCGAGTGCAGCCTACCGCTCTGGCCGTGCACGCTACGTGGGGCCTATCGCGGGCGACGCATTGGCAGCTTGCCGAGGCCGTCACGCGCGGCGTGGTCGGAGCCAGCGCTCCGATCTCGGTGGTGGAGTTCCCCTTCTCGCTCGCCGATACCTCGCGCGGAGCGACGGTTGCCGAGCTGAGTGAACACGGGGTCGGCGTGATCGCCGCATCCGCGCTGGCCGGCGGTGCTCTGACGGGCAAGTACCGCCACTCCACGCCCGCGGATTCACGCGCTGCTTCACCTCATCTACGCCATCTGGTCGAGGGACACCTGACGGGTTCTGCGCGCGCCGTGATCGAGGCCGCCACGCGCGCGGGCGCGGGACTGGAGCGCTCGACGGGCGACGTTTCACTTGCGTGGGTGCGTGATTATCCGGGAGTCACGAGTGCCCTCGTCGGTCCCCGCACGTTGCGCCAGTTGGAGACCCTGATGGGCTACACTGAACCATTACCGGCGCCCATCCGGCAGGTGCTCTCCGAGGTGGCTCAGTAAGGTGCGCTTCACGCGATCGGCATCATGCGAGCGGGGTTAAAGGACAAAAAGAGTTGGTGGAGGGTTAGTCCCAGTTGTTTCGGTGGGGGCTTGTGTGGTGGAGGTCGTGCCAGGCGATGGCGTCGCCCCATCTGGGGATGACACCGGCTGCGGGGTGTGTGCGCGAGGCGTGTTCCCATTGGGCTTCAATCTGGGTGTCTGTGGGCATGATTGTGAGGATCTGGGCTGGTGGGAGCGGGTTTTCGGTGTGCATGTAGCACCACCAGAAGATCGCTTTGATCCGGCGGGTCAGCCGCATTCCCCGGTGGTCTCGCAACAGTTGACGCAAGGGCGCGTTGGTCGCGCCTTCGATCTGGTTGTTCATCGCCGGCAACGCCCCCTCAAACTGGGGGTCGGTGTAGGTGAACAACACCTCGGCTCCGATGAGCCGATTCACACTGTTGCGGGCCCGCACGAGTCGTTCGTGCGTGTATTGCCCACCCGCCATCGTCCCTCTTGGTCTTCTGCGCGAGGAAGCCCTCCCAGCGCTTGCACCAGTCCAAGTAGGTGTCTATCCATGAGGCCGCTTGCTCTCGGTCTTTCACGTGCAAGAGCTGCTTGCCCAAGCCGTACAGTTCCTTGGAGGCTGCAAGCTTGGGGCGAATGGTGGTGGCTTGTTTGATGGTCCCGAACGCGTGGAAGGTGCACCGCTGGACCCGCGTGTTCGGCCAGGCTTTCTTGCGGGCTTTTTCGAAGCCACTGCCCCCATCCGTCACCACCACGTCTGGTGGGGCGATCCGGTTCATGAGCGCTTCCCAGGCGCGCGAGTTCTCACTGCGTGCCACATACCAGCCCAAGATGAAATCCCGGGACTGAGCAATCAAGACGACCGCTTTGCGGCCCAGGTGGATCCCGTCAACGAACACGACCTCATGCACCTGATCCACCACCGGAGCAAGGGCCAGACCTCCCACAAACCCTGGCACCGCCGCCGAAACGACCTGCCCCCACCTGGCATATCCGCCTGCCGATTACCGCTGAGCAGCCAGGCAAGAAACTCACCCAGATGCTTGGCCGAGGTATCAATCCGCTGCACGCCAGTTGAGTGGCACGAGGTGCAATGCCACCTCTGCTTGCCCGATTTCGACAGTCCGTACCGGATCAGCTTCCTGCCACAGGAATCGCATTTCGAGATGTTCACTCACCGAATCTGCCAGTACCAACTGACGCCTCTCCCGCACCACAAAGCCGAAAAGTCGACGTTTCACTGCACATTTTGTCCACCCTCAAAGTTGTCCCCCAACAACTTTGAACCAGACTTTCTCGCACCACAAAGCCGAAAGGTCAGGCTCAGACCAACTCTTTTTGTCCTTTAACCCTGCGAGCGCGTATAGATGGGTGGGGCCGAACCAAACGGTTCGGGCCCCACCCATCTATGACAAGCTGGTGATCGAATCAGTCGTCGACTTCGATGAAGTCGTCGTCCTCATCATCCTCGTCGCCGTCTTCCTCATCGTCATCAGAATCGTCGAAATCGTCATCGTCATCCTCGGAGTCATCGAGAATATCGAACGGCAATTCCACGCCCAACTGGGTGAAAAGAATGTCGTCGTAGGTGAAGAAGGCGTCGCGCAGTGCAAGCTCAGCTGCTTCGAGCGCGGCGTCGTCGGCCTCATCTCCATCGCGCGCGATGTCGAAGTGATTTTCGAAAGCGTTAAGCAGGCGCGTCAGCGCGCGGCGGGCATCTCCAGTCATGACAGTCATTCTATCGTGAGACGGCGCACTTTATCAGGGGAGGTTGAGCTGCGAACGGATAACGGACACCATCAGGTCCGTTCCCTTAATCTCTGCGGTCTGATCCGCGCCGAGAATGCGGGTCTGGCCATCCGCGTCAAGCAGCTGCGACGCACCCATGTTCGGACCGAGGGGCAGGATCACCCATTCCTTCGTCGGCTGGTAGATGGCGTCGGGCTTCTCCCCTTCGATCTGCGCGGTGATGTTCGCGATCACGACGCGGGCCTGCTGGCGCGCGGCATCGGCACGCTTCGATTCGCGCACGTCGGTGAGGTCGCCGACAGCGTAGACGTTCGGGTGATCCACGACCTGCATGGTGCCATCGACGCGGATGGTACCGTTCGGGTTCATGACAGACTCGTAGTCGCTGCCGATCAGGAAGCCGGTGTTGGCGCGGGCACCGTAGCACTGGAACCACAGGGTCGGCCTCGATGACGTCACCGTTCTTGGTTTCCAACCATGAAGTGTCCGAGGTCGCCGACGTTCTGAGGGGCAGGTGAGGCCAGCTCCGAGCCGGTACGACGCGTACGCCGAGGGTGCTCAGCTGCTCGCTGATCTCGTTGCGCAGAGCATCGGTGTATCCGGGGGTGCCCAGGATCTGATCGGAGGCCTCGACGATCGTGATGTCCAGGCCAGGGAAGGCGTTGGCGAGCTCGCCGGTCAGCTCAATGCCGACGGTGCCACCGCCAACAATCATGACCGAGCGGGCGCGGCCGAGGTTCTCGTGCAGCTGCTCAAGGCGCGCTTTGGCCACGGAGGAGCGGTAGGAGGAGTACTTCGCGGGGAACGGATAGGTCGATCCGGTCGCGAACACGACGTAGTCCGCCTCGAGTGGGTCGTGGCCGAAGACATGAACGGTCGTGCCATCAACACGCGAGACGGTGCCGCGCACGACCTCGCCGCGGTGCAGCAGGTTCGTGTACGGCATGAAGATCGCATGTTCCCACACGGTGTCGACCGCGGCACGCAGCGCGGCTGCGTGGTGGACGAACTGGTCCTTCTGTTCGATGAGAACAACGTCCGCGAGGGGGTCCAGCCCCTTTGCGACCGTGAGGCCTCCGTAACCTCCGCCGATGACTGCGACGCGTGCCATGTCTTTCCTCCTTATGAGTGGACCGCGTCTATTGTGTCACCTGGCGGGCACGAATGCGCGTGCTAGGGACCTTAGTCCGCATCGTTAGTGTTCTCCTTGTCTCCAGTCCGAGGCCTCGGGCGATGATTGGAGCGCGAAAGTTGGGGCCCTTGAGGACCTTTCCGTCATCGCGAAGCTTGACGGAGCCGTCAGGGCATGAGCTTGGAAGGTTCGAGGCCTGGACCTCAGCGAGTACAGAATCGAGTCCCTTTGAGCATGTCTGGC